>PJTS01000009.1_pt1 | contig 286201 bp, 264 predicted proteins | sample 1512251 | NCBI WGS metagenome assembly PJTS01 (sample SAMN08177686, study PRJNA422409) | Soil metagenome, whole genome shotgun sequencing project. | isolation source: Soil (2) enriched on wood chips: alkali lignin treatment | place: USA: Madison | collected 2015-01-15 | reverse complement strand
CTTGCCGGTCAGGTAGGTGCGAACGCTGGCGTTACGACGTGCTGCCAGGCCGAGGTTGTACTGCGGCGAACCCGAACGGTCGGTGTAGCCAGCGAGCATGATCGGGGCCGAACCGCAGTTGTTGTATGCGGTGACGGCGCTGTCGAGGATGGTCGCAGCTTCCGGCGTGATGTTCGACTTATCCCAGTCGAAGAACACGATGTACGGACCCTTGTTGCACACCGGTGCCGGGGGAGCCGGGGGCGGGGGCGGGGGCGGCGGGGGCGGCGGCGGCGGAGCCGGCGGTGCCGGGGGAGCCGGCGGCGGCGGCGGCGGAGCCGAACCACCCAGGTTGAAGATCAGCGATGCCAGCACCGAGTGGGTGGTGAGATCGGTGGTCATCGCACGGTTGGTGGTGCTGACCAGATCGTGATCGGTCATGTTGAAGTAGCGGTACTTGATGCCGAGATCGACATTGTCGCTCAGCGGTGCGCGCAGAGCAGCAATTGCCTGCCATGCGAAGCTGCCGCCACGGTCGTCAACAAAGCCGGGGCCGGCGCTGTTGATGGTGAACTTGTGGGTTGCAAGCGCATAGCCGGCGCCGCCGCCGACAGACAGGCCGATGCCGTCTTCGCCGCCGAAATCAACCAGTGCGTTGACCATGGCGCTCCACACTTCAGCCTGGCCGCCCACATTGTAGGTGCCTGCCGCTGCGGTTGAGCTGCCGGTGGTCGGCAGGATGCCGGCTGCGGACTGGAAGCGCTTGCCGCCAATGCGCTTGTAGCCGCCTTCTGCTTCGAGGCGGAACATGCCGAAGTCGTAACCGACGATGGCGTCGGCTTCCCAGCCGCGCTTGCCCGAAGCCTCTACCTGGTTCGGCGTGCCATTGATGTCATATTCCCAGTTTTCCGGGAAGTTGAAACCGCCTTCAATGCCGACGTACATCTGATCGTCGCGAGCCAAGGCCGGGCTGGCGATGACCGCGCTGGCAGTCGCCAGGCCGAAAATCAACTTTCTCATGCTGCTCCCTTTCATGTCGGGCGCCCTGGGGGGCTCGTTACAAGCCTCATCCGCACCGGAACACGGCGCATAGACGTTCGAGATTGGAATAGGTTCCACAGCAAAGGAACAAGACCAGGAAATTTTTGGTCGTTCGCAGTCACGTGTTGCTATCCTCTCCCAAGGCCCGGACTGTTTAGCGTCTTCAGATGACAAGACAACTGCATAGCTGAACGAAAGCGCGGATCATGTGCATGTGCGGCATTATGGCCGCAGTGGTGTGGCGGAAATATCGTTAGATCAGCGGCAATTGGCCCGACAGATCGGGCCGGCGAAAGGCGCTGCAGTCAAGCTCGATCCGCTGTCCGATCATGCCGGCTCTGCGGCAGGCAAGGCGAAAACGCGATCGGAACAGATCGGCCCAGATGCCTTGCGGTTTCATTCGGCTGTGGAAGCGGGGATCATTGTCCCGCCCGCCGCGCATGTCGCGCACGATCGCCATCACCTTGGCTGCCCGCTCAGGAAAATGTTCCGCCAGCCATTCGCGGAACAACGGCGCCACCTCATGTGGCAGTCGCAACGGAATCCATCCGGCCCGTCGCACGCCATACCGGGACGCGGCTTCGATGATGCCCTCCATATGCTCATCGGTGATCGCGGGGATGACCGGGGCAAGCGAGCAATGGGTCGGAACACCTGCATCCACCAGTCTTCCCAGCGCTGCCAATCGTTTGGCCGGCGAAGTTGCGCGCGGTTCGAGCAGGCGGGAAAGATGGCTGTCCAGGCTGGTGACCGAAATCATCACGCTGACCAGATTGTGCTGGGCCAGTTCTGTCAGCACATCCAGATCGCGCAGCACCCGGTCGGATTTGGTGGTGATGGTCACCGGATGGCGGGTTTCCAGGCAAAGCTGCAGCAAGGCGCGGGTGATGCCATATCGCCCCTCTATCGGTTGATAGGGATCGGTGTTGGTGCCCATGGCAATCGGCCGCGGTTGATAACGCGGCCGGGCCAGCGTTTCGCGCAGCAGGCGTGCCGCATCGGGTTTGGCAAACAGCCGGGTTTCAAAATCAAGCCCCGGCGAAAGATCATGCCAGGCGTGCGTCGGCCGGGCAAAGCAATAGATGCAGCCATGTTCGCAGCCGGCATAGGCGTTGATCGAGCGATCAAAGGGAATGTCCGGCGATGTGTTGAAGCTCAGGATCGTGCGCATATGCAAATCGATCACGCTGGTGCGCAGTGCCGGGGTGGGGCCGTCAATCTGCTCACGCTGATCAAGCCAGTTCCCATCTGCCGCGTTGGACGGCAGATTGAAGCGGGTGCTTTCACGGTTGCTGGGTGCGCCTCTGCCTCTGATTACGCTCATGGATGGAACGTATCAGGAACACAGCCTTCTGACCATGTTCTATTGATGCTCTCCCGTGGGAAAGCAGATCGGCTTATTTCTCCCGCAGGCGCGGCATCAGTTCAACGAAATTGCACGGGCGGTTCCGGGCATCGAGCTGTTCGGCCAGGATATTGTCCCAGCCATCCTTCACCGCGCCGTTCGATCCGGGCAGGGCGAAGACATAGGTTCCGCGCGATACGATGGCGCAGGCGCGTGACTGCACCGTGCTGGTGCCGATGGTGCCGAAGCTGATCCAGCGGAACAGTTCGCCGAAACCGGGAATATCTTTTTCCTTCACCCGATCCAGCGCTTCGGGCGTCACATCACGGCCGGTCAGCCCGGTGCCGCCAGTGGAAACCACCGCGTCGATGGCCGGATCATCGATCCAGCGGTCGAGCAGTTCGGTGATGACGTCGGCGTCATCTTTTTCGATGGCCCGGGCGACCAGATGATGGCCGGCATCACGGATGCGCTGGGCCAGAATATCGCCCGATGTGTCTTCATCGGGGCCACGGGTATCGGAAACGGTCAGCAGGGCGATATTGATCGGCTTGAACTGGCGGCTTTCATCAATCGCCATCAATTGCGCTCCGCCGAAAGATAGACCCGGCCATCGCGATTGGTCGCCTGCGCCCCGGGGAAGGCCGGCCATTCATTCTGTGCCAGCGCGGCGCGGCTTTCGGAACCGGCGCGGGCCTGACGCTGATACATCCAGAAATTGCGCATCACGATCGCGACATAGCTGCGCGTTTCCCAATAGGGGATTGATTCCATCCACAGCAGCGGATCGCCGAAATCATTGATCTCGCTGTTCCAGCGGGTGATCGGCGAAAGGCCGGCATTATAGGCGGCCATAATCTTGGGCAGGGCGCCGCCGGTGGCTGGCGTGTCGCGCAGCATTTCCAGATTCTGCTGCCCAAAGGCCAGGTTGACGCGGGGGTCAAAGATATCGACCTGGCCGGCGCTCATCCCCAGGGCCGGGGCATGCTGCCGCACGGTGATCGGGGTAATCTGCATCAGGCCCTGCGCCTGCGCCGGGCTGACAGCCCGATCACGGAAGTTGGATTCCTGCAGCGTGTGGGCATAGGCCAGCGCGGGGTCGACCCGCCAGCCGGTTGACGGCACCCATTTGGGCACCGGGAAATGTGATGCCGGATCAGCATCGCCACCGATCGGGGCATTATAGGCCATGAACAATTGGGTGGAAGGCAGGCCCAGATCGCGCGCCAGCCGGGAAAGTGCGCCATAATCGCCAGCATCGCCAATCTTGGCCTGATGCAGCAGCACTTCGGACGCCAGATTGTCACGCCCGATCTCTGCCAGTGCGGCAGCGATGCGGACATTTTCTATCCGTCCGATCCGGTCCCAGTCTTCGCGCGACAGATCGGCGCGGGATACGCGCGCGGGCAGTGCCTGGCCAAGCTGTTCGGCGGCAAGCATGCCATAGAGCGTTTCATCATTGCCGGCGGCTCCGCGCAGCAATTCAGCGCTGCGTTCGGGCTGGCGGCAACGCAGCGCGGCGCGGCTGGCCCAGTAATAGGCGGCGGCACGCAATTCGGGGTTGGAACCAAAATAGGCGGATCGTTCAAATCCGGCACCGGCGCGCTCGCAATCGCCCAGGCGCCATGCGGCAAGGCCGACCACCCATTCGCCTTCGGCCACCCATTCACCGCTGCCTTCGTTGACCGTCTGGGCAAGGGAGAGAGCCTGCGCGTCCATGTTTTCGATGTAATAGCTCCAGGCAATGCGCTGGCGCCATTCGGCGCGCGCTTCGGAGCTGAGACCGGCGTCCACGCTGTCGAGCAGGGCGCGCGCGCCGTCAGGATCATCCTTGGTGATGCGATCCTGAATGCTGGATGCGATGGAGGCTGGCATGGTGCCATCCTGAATGGCGCGCGGGCGGGTACGCTTGGGGAAGCCGCCGCGTGATGTCAGCGGCTGGGCCGATGGCAGGCCGGGCATGCTGGTCGCGCCACGGGTCATGGCGAGGCGGGCAAGGCGTTCGGCTTGCGGCAGATTGCTGCCCGTCTGCAGCCATGCCTGGATCGTGGGCAATTCCACGCGCGGCGAATTGGCGGCCAGATAATACTGTGCTTGCGCCACGGCCTGCAGCGGGCCGCTGTCGCGCTGGCTCAGGAGCGATTGCACCTCTGTCCAGTCCTGCCGGTCGATCGCGCGGAACACGGCGCCGTAATAATCGCGGTCGCGATCGGTAAGCTGGGTGGGGGCGGCCCGGCTGGATGCCTGGGCCACGAAATATTCGCTCGATGATTCGGCGCTTGCCGGATGCGCAGCAAAGGCGGCGATCGCTGCCATGGCGCAGGAAAGGCGGGTTGCAAGTTTCATCAGATTGTCCAGTCCAGCCAACGTTGCCACAACCGGGCGCGTTCTCTGGCCTGAGCCAATAGGAACTGCGGCGCGACGGTGGCCAATGTCGGTAATTGCCTTCCTTGAATCTCGGAAAAGTTATCACGGGGAGAGGCTTGCGCCGGATCGTGCCCGAGAAGCGGCAGAATGTCGCTGCCGAGTATCAACAGCCGCTTTGGCTGTGCCAGCGCCACATGATGGCAGGTGATTCTGCCCAATCCACCCGCAGCATGGTTTGCCCAGTCCGGCATGGTCAGATGGCGTGGCAGGGCGGCCGCGAAATAGGCCTGATCAGGCTGCAGCCCGGCAGCGCGCAACAGCGCGGTCAACATCCGTTCCGCTGCCGGATCGAGCAATTGCCCATCCTGTTCGGGCATGGGCACGAGCAGCATCAGCTCTGCGCCGGCCTTGCCTGTCGGGCGGAATGCATTGCGTGATCCGCCCAGATCGAGACTGGGTTCGCCGGCCCACCATTCCTGAAACTCGGCCAGCGTTGCGGGCCATTCTTCGGGTTCGCGCCCGATCTTTGGCGGGGCTTGCTCAACTTCCGGCGGCGCGACGAAGAAGCTCGGCTTCTTTACCGGCGCGGCTTCCACTTCGGGTTCGGCCAGCCAGTTCTGCGCTTCGTCCAGATAATCGCAATCGACGCCAGCCAGTCGCCACCAGTCAAGTGTGGCGGCAATGTGCCGGTCGACAGAAAGGGCGATGCGGGTTTCCATGGGAACAGCAGCGGGTCTTGACCTGCCGGGGCGCAGCGATCAAGCCCGAACCAACCTTTTGTATGTGCAGGCCTGTTATCCAAAATGGCCTGAAGACGGAGAATTGCGCGTGACAGAACGCGAATCCATGCCGGTTGATGTGGTGATTGTGGGGGGCGGTCCGGCAGGGCTGGCGGCTGCTATCCGACTGAAACAGCTTGATGAAAATCTTGAAGTGGTGGTGCTGGAAAAGGGTTCCGAGATCGGCGCCCATATTCTTTCAGGCGCGGTGGTTGATCCGCGCGCACTGGATGAACTGCTGCCTGACTGGCGCGACAGCTGCCCGCTGGCGCAGCAGCCGGTAACGGAAAACCTGCACTGGGTGCTGTCGCGCACCGGCAAGTTCAACATGCCGCATCTGATGATGCCGCCTTTGATGTCCAACCATGGCGCCTATACCGGCTCTCTGGGCAATCTGTGCCGCTGGCTGGGCGAACAGGCCGAAGGACTGGGTGTGCAGATTTTCCCCGGCTTCCCGGCCTCGGAAATCCTCTATGATGAAAACGGCCAGGTCATCGGCGTCGCAACGCAGGACATGGGCGTTGGCCACGATCGTTCGCCCAAGGCCGATTATCAGCCGGGCATGGAACTGCTGGCCAAATATACCCTGTTTGCAGAGGGTGCGCGGGGCAGCCTGACCAAGCAGCTGAAGGCGCGTTACGCGCTGGAAGCGGACTGCCAGCCGCAGGTCTATGGCCTGGGGATCAAGGAATTGTGGGATATTCCGGCTGACAAGCATGAGCCCGGCCGGGTGATCCACACCCAGGGCTGGCCGCTGGCCGAACGCGATGCCTGGGGCGGGGGGTTCCTCTACCATCAGGCCAATGGCCAGGTGGCGCTCGGCTTCGTGACGGGGCTTGATTACGCCAATCCCTGGATCAGCCCGTTTGAGGAATTCCAGCGCTGGAAGCAGCATCCGCATATCCGTTCCATCCTGGAAGGCGGGAAGCGCGTTTCCTATGGCGCGCGCGCGATCAATGAAGGTGGCTGGCAGAGCGTACCGCAACTGGCATTCCCGGGCGGGGCGCTGATCGGCTGTTCGGCTGGTTTCGTGAACGTTCCGCGCATCAAGGGCAGCCACACTGCCATGAAGAGCGGTATGCTGGCCGCCGAAGCCATTGTGGCGGCGGTTGCGGCTGGTCGTGAAAATGACCAGCTGTCGGAATATGATGCCGCCGTGCGGTCCAGCTGGATCGCGACAGAGCTGCAGCTGGTAAAGAACTCTCAGCCTTTCGTGGCGAAGTTCGGCGGGGCCATTGGCACCCTGCTGGCCGGCACGGACATGTGGCTGCGCACGCTGAAGATCAATCTGCCGCTGACGCTGAAGCATCACACCGATGCCTCGGCCACCAACCGGGCCGATCTCTATCCGCGGATCGTCTATGACAAGCCCGATGGGGTGATCAGCTTTGATCGTCTGTCATCGGTGTTTCTGTCGGGCACCAATCATGAGGAAGATCAGCCCTGCCATCTGGTGCTGAAGGATCCGGACATCCCGACGGAGATTGAGCTGCCCGTCTATGGCGGCCCGTCCACCCGTTACTGCCCGGCCGGGGTTTACGAATATACCGGTATTGCCGAAGGCAAGCCGAAGTTCGTGATCAACGCCCAGAACTGCGTCCATTGCAAAACCTGCGATATCAAGGATCCGCCGCAGAATATCGAATGGACCACACCCGAAGGGGGCGGTGGCCCGAACTATCCGAACATGTGATCAGGCGGCCGGATGTCGACTGAAATCGCCTATGCCAAGATCAACCTGGCGCTGCATGTCCGGCGCCGGCGCGATGATGGTTATCACGAACTGGAAACGCTGTTCGCCTTTGTCGATGCGGGGGATCGGCTGACGGCCAACCCCGCTGCGCAGGACAGCTTGCAGGTGACCGGCGAATTTGCCGGGCTGCTGGCTGATCCCTTCGGCAATATCGTGGCGCAGGCGCTCTCTGCCCTGCCGCGCCCTGCTGGTCTGGCAATCACGCTGGAAAAGAACCTGCCGGTGGCGGCGGGGCTGGGGGGCGGTTCTGCCGATGCCGGGGCGGTGTTCAGGCTGGTGCGCGACAGCCATGGCCTGCCTGATGACTGGCAGGCGCGCGCCGCCCGGCTGGGCGCCGATGTGCCGGCCTGTGTCGAAAGCCGCACCTGCATCGGGCGTGGCACCGGCACGCAGCTGGAAGTGATCGACAATGACATGGCCGGCCGCCACGTGCTGCTGGTCAATCCGCGTGTGCCGCTGGCGACCGGTCCGGTTTTTGCCGCGTGGGACGGGCTGGATCGGGGCCCCATGCCGCAGGGATCTGCGCAAGAGATTGCAAGATCGGGCCGCAATGATCTGGAATTGCCGGCCATTTCGCTCTGCCCGGTGATTGCCGATGTGCTTCAGGCGTTGCGGGCCGGACCTGCCGATCTGGTACGGATGAGCGGATCGGGCGCGACCTGTTTTGCGCTGTATCCCGATCAGGCGGCATTGCAGGCGGCAGCATTGGCCCTGGCGAAAGAACATCCTGACTGGTGGCAGTTGCAGGGGCGCCTGCGCTGATCCAGCACGGGTGAATGATCGAACCGGATTGCATGACGAGGGGAATGGGCATGGCGCATGAAGCATGGCGGATTGTTGGCGAGCCGCGTTTTGGCGGCATTCTGATCGTTGCCGATCATGCATCGAACCATGTGCCGGCGGATATTGATCTGGGCATCGATCTCGCGCTGCTGAATGAACATATCGCGGTCGATCTGGGCGTTGCGGCCGTGGCTGAACATATGGCGGAACAGGCCGGGATTTCCGCATTTCTGGGCGGCGTCAGCCGGCTGGTGTGCGATTTCAACCGGGAAGAAGATGCCCCGGGCGTCATACCCAATATCAGCGATGGTCATGCCATTCCCGGCAATGAACTGGATGATGCCGGCCGGCAGGCTCGGCTGGACCGCTTCTATCGCCCCTATCACTCTGCGCTGGCGGAACTGCTGGATGCGGCACCGCCCGCGCTGATCGTTTCCCTGCACAGCTTCACCCCCAGCCTGGCCAGCCGTCCGCAGGAGGCGCGCCCCTGGCAGATCGGGGTGCTCTACAATCAGGATGACCGCGCCGCACGGCTCGCCATTCCTATGCTGGCGGCCGAAAGCCTGGCGGTCGGTGATCAGCAACCCTATTCGGGCAAGCTGCTTAACGCGACCATGAACCGGCATGGGGAAGCCGAAGGCCGCCCCTATCTGGGTATCGAGATGCGGCAGGATGAAATCGCGGATGCTGCCAGCCAGCTGCGCTGGGCCTCGCGCCTGCATCGCGTGTGCAATGCCGTGGCCGTGGCGATGCCGGGCTGAAGCCGGGCGAGGCATGTAACCAGACCCCAGCCTCAGGAGAGCCTCATAATGACGCCTTCTTCCTATCTCGCCAGCGTGGCCGCGGCCTATGCCGGGTTCGATCAGGCTCTGGAGCTGAACCCTCCGCTTCCCGCTGATGCCCGGGCGGCTTTGCTGGAAAAGCTCGGGTTTGAACTGCCGGAATGGCTGAACCAGCTCTGGCAATGTGCCGATGGCGGGCCTGATTATCAGCCGGTCTTTGCCCGGCCGAACTATTTCACGGGCGCTGATTTCCTTTCTGTTGCCGATGCAATGGATATGCGCGATCGGCTGCGCGGCATCGCCGGCAATTATATTGGCTGGCAGGAAGACAAACCGCGTGATCCCCGGGTGCGGGATGGCTGGTTTCTGGATGGCTGGGTGCCGTTTGCGGCCTTTGGCGGCAGCACCATCGTGCTGTTTGCCGATTGCGATCCGGCGCCGGGCGGAACAGCCGGGCAGGTGATCGCCTTTGTGCATGATCCCGATCAGATATCGCTGCTGGCGCCTGATGGGGAAAGCTATCTGCAGCAATCGCTGGACTGGTTCACCGATCAGGCGGAAGATTTTGTGCCGGAAGAATAGGGGCGATGCCACGGCACCGCCCCATGGGTGAACAGGTCAGGATCAGTCGCGGCGGATCCAGGTGAGCCGGCCGGTGCGCGGGTTGGCGCGGAATTCAAACCGGCGGCCATTGCGCATCATTTCGCCTTCCCAGCGGCCATCATCGGCTTCGATTTCGACCACGCGATAACCCTGCCGGGCGATTTCGCGCGTCACCTGCGCCACATTCAGCCAGCGCGGGCCGGGTGTATCGGCACTGGCGGGCACGGCCATGAAGGCGCCACCGATCATGCTGGCAGCCCCCATCAGGCTGATGGTGCGCAGATTGGTGATATGGAACGGCTTCATTGTCAGTCTCCTTCACTGTGGATGCCGCCTTCTGCCATTGCCAGGCTGACAGGTGCCGTGCGGCAGGCGTCAGCCTGGTGTCAGGAAAGCATTGATAGGGTCGGGCCATGCCCATTCTGCGTATGATCATGCTGTTGTTCTGTGCGGCCTGCCTGCTGGCTGCCTCGCCTGTTGCCGCACGCGATCAACCGCGCGGGGATGATCGCGACCAGACCACGCGCATCCGTGCGGCCGTCGCGCGCGGGCAATTGCTGCCGCTGCCGCGTGTGCTGGCCATCGCCCGGGCCCGTGTTCCGGGCCGCCTGCTGGATGTGGAGCTGGAGGAAGACGGGCGCCGGCTGTTGTATGAGGTCAAGATCCTGACCCGTTCGGGCCGGGTGGTGGAAGTGACCGTTAACGCCCGGAATGGGCGTATTCTTGAGGTGGAGGAGGATTGATGCGGATTCTGGTGGTCGAAGATGACGCCGATGTCGGGCAGGATCTCGCCACCGCGCTGGCGGATGCCGGCTTTGTTGTCGAATGGGTCCGCACCGGGGATGAAGCAGCCTTTCGTGGCGACACCGAAGATTATTCCGCTGTAGTGCTGGATCTGGGACTGCCCCGGCTGGACGGGCTTTCGGTGCTGCGCAGCTGGCGGCTGAACGATCGGCGCTTTCCGGTGCTGGTGCTGACCGCGCGGGCGGACTGGACCGAAAAGGTCGCGGGGATAGAGGCCGGGGCGGATGACTATCTGGCCAAACCCTTTGCCATGGGGGAACTGATTGCGCGGCTGCGCGGGTTGATCCGGCGCATGGCCGGGCATCTGACTGCTTCGGTCACCATCGGCAGGCTGCGGCTGGACACAGCGCGCACATCGGCCTTTGTCGATGATCGGCCGGTGCGGCTCTCGGCGCTGGAATATCGCTTCCTCGAATTGCTGATGCATCAACCCGGCCGACCGGCCGCCGCGCATGAAATCGCCGAACATATTTATGGCGTCGCTGACGCTGGGGATACCAATGCGATAGAGGCGCTGGTGACCCGGCTGCGCCGCAAGATCGGCAGCGATATCATCGAAACTCGCCGTGGCATGGGCTATCTGATCGCGGATCATGCGCCTGATGATGATCGGATCGCTGCGGCAGAGGGGCAGGCGGCCCGCCCTTGAAAACCCGTTCGATCCGCATGCGCCTGCTGATCGGTGCCGGGCTGGCGATCTTGCTGGCGCTGGTGCTGACCGGTGCCGGGCTGGGCTGGCTGTTCGAACGCCATATCGAACGGCGCGAATTTGCTTCGCTGGAGGCAAAGGCGGAAGAATTGCTGTCTGCGCTGCAGGTCGATGCCGATGGCCGCCCTGCAGTATCCCGGCCCCCTAGCGACAGCCGGTTCCAGCGTCCGGCCAGCGGGCTCTATTGGCAGGCGGAAACAGCATCCGGGATCGTCCGGTCTCGCTCGCTCTGGGATCAGCGCCTGCCGGCCGTCACAGGCATATCCGGACGGCAATGGGCAGATCGCCGGGTGGATGGTCCATTCGGCGACCGGCTATTCGTGATTGCCCGGTCGATCCGTATCGGCCGGGGCAATCCGCCGATCATTGTCCAGATCGCCAGCGATGATGATGCCTCCATGCGGTCGCTGCGGGAATTCCAGCGCGAAGCCACTCTGGCGCTGGCGGTGCTATGGTTGGCACTGATGGCCGCCATCGCCGTGCAGATCAGGCTGGGGCTGGCCCCGTTGCACCGGGTGGTGCGCGAGTTGAAGGCGCTGCATCGCAATGCCGATGCTCGCCTGTCGAGCGATCATCCGCGTGAAATTGCCCCTTTGGTGGAGGCGGTCAACGCCATGGCGGATGCCCGGGCGGCTGATCTTCAGCGCGCCCGCCATCGCGCGGCCGATCTGGCGCATAGCCTGAAAACGCCGCTGGCGGCGCTCGATGCGCAAAGCCGCCGCGCCAGGCAGGAAGGCGCGCCGATGGCGGCCGATGCGATGGATCGCATTCTCGCCACCGCTCGCCAGGCGCTGGAGGGTGAACTGGCCCGTGCGCGGGGCGCACTGGCCGGTGGGGCAGGGGTGGTGCGTGTGCCGCTGTCCCCCGTGGTCGAAGCGGTGGTGGCGGTGCTGGAACAGACCGAACAGGGCGCCGGCGTGGTCTTCGTGATCGATGTGCCGGATGATTGCCAGGTTCCTGTTCCTGCGCCCGAACTGGCGGAGATTTTGGGGGCGCTGCTGGAAAATGCCGTCCGCCATGCCCGCCGCACGGCCTGGGTTCAGGCCGGATCAGCCGATGGGCAGATATTCATCCATGTGGAAGACGACGGGCCGGGCATGGATGAAACCAGCCTTGGCCGCGCGCTGCAGCGGGGGCAGCGGCTGGATCAGGCCGAACCGGGCCACGGTCTTGGCCTCTCCATCGCCCGCGATATTGCAGAGGCCACCGGTGGCCTGTTGACCCTGGGGCGTTCCGCCAATGGCGGCCTGCGGGTAGTGATCAACTGGCCGGTTGAGTGAGCTTCAACACCACATGCGATCCCGCGCGTATTCGGCATAGCCTGCGTCATAGGCATCGGCGTCAAAGCCTGCCTCAAATTCCTTCCGCAGCGCGCCAGCCGTCGGCACCCGGCTGCTTTCATCCTCTCCGGACCACAGGCGCGACCGCATCACCGCCTTGGCGCATTGGAAATAGACTTCGCGCAGGCTGATCACGATCACGCTGCGCGGGGATTTTCCGCCACGGGCAAAGGATCCGGTCGTCGCCTGATCCGCGGTAACCACGGCCGTGCCATTGATCCGCACCACATTGTTGCAGCCCGGAACCATGAACATCAGGCTGATCCGGCCGTCCGTGACGATGTTTTTAAGCGAATCCAGCCGGTTGTTGCCACGCCAGTCTGGCATAAGGATGGTGCTGTCATCCGCGATCCGCACCACCGGGCCATCGTCTCCGCGCGGGCTGGCATCGGTGCCTTCGGGGCCGACGGTGGTCAGCACGACAAAGCGCGAAGCGTCGATCCATTGGCGATAGAGCGGGGTCAGTCGTGGGGAAACCTTGGCCAGCGCGCTAGGCATGGCCGGGCCATAGATGGCTTCCAGTTCCGCAACGCTTGCGATCACCTGCACACATGCTCTCCACCTGACGGGTCGCCCTTGTATTACTCAGGGCGGTGAGACTGCCATAGCACACAGCCGATACCACCTGTCACGGTGATGCAATGTGTTCTTCCGCTCCACCGGCACATGTTATAGGGGCCGGGGTACAAGGGGCGCTGTTTCATCCCCATATCCACGTGTCAGCAATACCGGAATTGTCCTATGCCTGCCTATCGTTCACGCACTTCCACCCATGGCCGCAACATGGCCGGCGCACGCGGGTTGTGGCGCGCGACGGGGATGAAGGATGGCGATTTCGGCAAGCCGATCATCGCCGTGGTCAACAGCTTCACCCAGTTCGTGCCAGGCCATGTCCACTTGAAGGATCTGGGCCAACTCGTCGCGCGGGAGATTGAGGCCGCCGGCGGGGTGGCGAAGGAATTCAACACCATCGCCGTCGATGACGGGATCGCCATGGGCCATGATGGCATGCTCTACAGCCTGCCCAGCCGTGATCTGATCGCCGACAGCGTCGAATATATGGTCAATGCCCATTGCGCCGATGCGATGGTCTGCATTTCCAATTGCGACAAGATTACCCCTGGCATGCTGATGGCATCGCTGCGGCTGAACATCCCCGTGGTGTTCGTGTCCGGCGGGCCGATGGAAGCCGGCAAGGTTGTGCTGAACGGCAAGGAACATGCGCTCGATCTGGTTGATGCCATGGTTGCTGCGGCCGACGAGAATATGAGCGACGAGGATGTCGCGGCCATCGAACGCTCTGCCTGCCCCACCTGCGGCAGCTGCTCGGGCATGTTCACTGCCAATTCGATGAACTGCCTGACCGAAGCACTCGGCCTGTCGCTGCCCGGCAATGGATCGCAGCTGGCCACCCATTCGGATCGCAAGCAGCTGTTCGAACGGGCTGGTCGCCTGGTGGTAACGCTGGCGCGCCGCTATTACGAAGAAGATGATGAAAGCGTGCTGCCGCGCACGATCGCCGGCTTCCATGCGTTTGAAAACGCCATGTCGCTGGATATTGCGATGGGCGGTTCGACCAACACCGTGCTGCATCTGCTGGCCGCCGCCCATGAAGCGGGCGTGGATTTCACCATGACCGATATCGACCGGCTGTCGCGCAAGGTGCCGGTGCTGTGCAAGGTCGCCCCGGCCAAGGCCGATGTTCATATGGAAGATGTCCATCGTGCCGGCGGGATCATGGCGATCCTGGGCCAGATGGAACGTGCAGGCCTGATCAACGCCGCGTTGCCGACGGTACATAGCCCGACCATGGCCGATGCACTGGAAGATTGGGACGTAAGCCGCACCCGCAACAACAAGGTGCATGAATTCTACGCCGCCGCGCCGGGCGGGGTGCCAACACAGACGGCTTTCAGCCAGTCGCGCCGTTGGGATTCGCTGGATCTTGATCGCGAAACCGGCGTCATCCGTTCGGCCGAACATGCCTTCAGCCAGGATGGCGGCCTCGCCGTGCTGTCGGGCAATGTCGCCATCGACGGCTGCATCGTGAAGACGGCCGGGGTGGACGATTCCATCCTCAAATTCTCCGGCCCGGCGAAGGTCTATGAAAGTCAGGATGCCACGGTTGCGGCTATTCTGGCCGGCCAGGTGGTCGCCGGTGATGTTGTGGTGATTCGTTATGAAGGTCCGCGTGGCGGGCCGGGCATGCAGGAAATGCTTTATCCCACCAGCTATCTGAAATCGAAGGGTCTGGGCGCGGCCTGCGCGCTGATCACTGATGGCCGGTTCTCCGGCGGCACGTCGGGCCTGTCGATCGGCCATGTTTCTCCCGAAGCGGCTGAAGGCGGCGCCATCGGTCTGGTTGAAAATGGCGATATCATCCACATCGACATTCCCGGCCGCACGATCAGCCTGGATGTGAGCGAGGAGGTGCTGAACGCCCGCCGCGCTGCAATGGAAGCCCGGGGCGATGCCGCCTGGCAGCCTGCCAAAGCCCGCCCGCGCAAGGTTTCGGTGGCGCTGCAGGCCTATGCCGCCATGACCACCAGCGCCGCTCGCGGCGCCGTGCGCGACGTCAGCCAGATTACCCAGAAGCGCGGATGATCCGGCGGTCAGCCGCTGTCTCTGCCCTGCTGGTGCTGTCCGCCTGTGATCAGGCGGCGGCACCGGCGGTAGATGAGGGCCGGCTGATCGAATGTGCCCTGGCTGGTGCTGGCAGCTTTGCCCGCGAATGCCGGGCCGATGTGGTGCGGCAGGGGGATGTGCCGCAATTGATCCTGCGCCACCCTGACGGCGGTTTCCGCCGGTTTGAAATACTGGCTGGTGATGCTGCAACCGAACGGCATTTGGCCACGGCCGATGGCGCTGATCCGGCACAATTTAATGATGATGGTCAGGTGCTTGCGATAACCATAGAGGCGGATCGGTATCGGGTGCCACGCGATGTTTATGGCCATGGCGATATCTGATCCAATTCTGACGGTGGCGCGGATGCGCGCGGCCGAACAGCAGGCGATGGATGCTGGTTGCGATGTGCATGAACTGATGCGCCGGGCCGGGCAGGGCGCTGCCCAATGGGTGTGGCGGATGGCCGCAGGCCGCCCCGTCACCGTGCTCTGCGGCCCCGGAAACAATGGCGGGGATGGTTATGTCCTCGCTCAATGGCTGCATGCCAAGGGCCTGCCCGTCCAGATCATCGCTCCGCTGGAGCCCAGAACCGAGGCTGCCCGGCGTGCGGCCGCGCGCTTTGCCGGACTTGTTCGGCAAGATGATGACGGCGTATCCGGCGCGGTGCTGGTCGAATGCCTGTTCGGTACCGGTCAGAACCGGCCGCTGGATCACGCTACGCAGGCCTTGTTCGATCGGTGCTTGGCATGCCATCAACGGCTGGTCGCGATGGACCTGCCGGTCAATGTGGATGCGGACAGCGGTGCCTTGCTGGGGCCGGTTGCGGATCAGGCGATGACGCTTGCGCTCGGTGCATGGAAACCCGCGCATTGGTTGATGCCCGGGGCCAAGCAGATGGGCATGCGGCATCTGGTGGACATCGGGCTTGCGCCCATAACAGGCGGACTCCGCCTTGATCGGCCCGGGCGCCTGCCCGCACCCGCGCCTGATGCCCATAAATACACCCGGGGTCTGCTGGGCGTGGTGGGTGGCGTGATGCCGGGCGCGGCTTTGCTCGCGGCCAAGGCGGCCATGCATGGCGGGGCCGGTTATGTGAAACTCCTGCCGCAGTCTGTTCCGGCTTCGGTGCCCGATGCGCTGGTCGTCGATGCCGGGCCCTTGGCGCAGGCGCTGGCAGATCCGCGCTATGCCGCCTTGCTCGTCGGGCCGGGATTGGGGCGCGATGAAACGGCGCGCGATCGGCTGCAGACGGTGCTCGCCACCGGCAAGCCCTGCGTGATGGATGCCGATGCGCTGCATCTGCTTGAGCCGGGCATGGTGGCCGCGCGGCACGATCTGGTGGTCACCCCGCATGAAGGGGAACTGGCCCGGCTGTGCGCGGCGTTCGACATTGCCGATGGCAACAAGCTGGCGCGCGTGCAGGCGCTTAGCCATCAGTCCGGGCTGACGGTGCTGGCAAAGGGTGCGGACAGCATATTGGCCAAGCCAGACGGAGATTGCGCGATCCTGCCACCGGCATCGCCCTGGCTGTCCACCGCCGGGACGGGCGATGTGCTGGCCGGATTGCTCGCCAGCCGGCTGGCAACGGGCGTCGATCCGCTGCGGGCCGCAGCGCAGGCTTTCCACCTTCACGCAGGCGCTGCCCGGATTGCCGGGCCGGCGTTCGATGCCGGCGGGCTTGTGAAGGCGGTCCCTGCTGCCTACGCGGCTTTGTTGTGAGTGAAACCGAAACAATTCTGCGAATCGCCGCCAAGGGCGACGGCGTAACCGCGTCAGGCCGTCATGCGGCACTGGCTGCGCCCGGCGACCTGCTGCATGGCGATGGCCGGGTCGAACCCGGCCCGCATCATGCCACGCCGCCGTGCCGGCATTTCTCCCACTGCGGTGGCTGCGAATTGCAGCATTGCGATGATTCCAGCCTGATCGAATATATCACCGGGCGCACGGTCTTTGTGGCGGAAAGCCAGGGGATCACGCCGGAAGTGCTGGCGCCTGCCCATCTTTCGCCCCCGCACAGCCGCCGCAGGGCCAGCCTGCGCGCGCAGAATGGTGGCGGCCGGCCGGTGATCGGCTTTCGCGAAGCGGGATCGCACCGCGTCGTCGATTTGCGCGAATGCACCATTCTGGCGCCCGAACTCTTTGCCCTGATCGAGCCCCTGCGCCGCATGCTGGGCAAGCGGCGGGACCGTTATGGCTTCGATATCGTGCTGACCCTGGTGGATCAGGGCGTCGATTGCGCGATCAAGGGGCTGGAACTGGAAGGCCTAGAACAGACCGAGGCGCTGCTCGATTTCTGTCGCGATCAGAAGCTGGCGCGCATGGCGCTGGATATGGGTTACGGCGCGGAAACCATGTGGGAACCCGAGCCGGTCACGATAACGCTGTCCGGCGTTCGGGTGGAGATGCCCAGCGGCGCCTTCCTGCAGGCAACGCCCGATGGCGAAGCGGCGCTGGTCGCTGCGGCGCGCGAATGGTTGGCCGATGCGCCGCGCGTGGTCGATCTGTTTTCCGGCCTTGGTACCTTCGCCTTCGCGCTGGCAGACCGCTCTCACGTGCTGGCGGTGGAGGCTGCGCGTGATGTCCATCTGGCATGCCGCATGGCAGCCGGGCGGGCCCGTTTGCAGGTAGAGGCATCGCATCGCGATCTGTTCCGCAATCCTGTGCGGCCCGAAGAATTCAATGGTTTTGACGGCGTTGTGCTCGATCCGCCGCGTGCAGGTGCCCGCGAACAGGTACTGCGACTGGCTGACAGCAACGTGCCGCGCATCGTTTACATCAGCTGCAATCCGTCCAGCTGGGGCCGCGATGCCAAGACGCTGGTGGATGCCGGCTATCGGCTGGCCGAGCTGCGCCCGGTGGGGCAATTCCGCTGGTCGACCCATGTCGAACTCGCCAGCCTGTTCGTGAAGGATGTTATTCCGGCCTGATCAGTCCAGCGATGCGATAATCTGGCGATAGAGCCAGTCGCTCGATTCCGGATCGGAAAAGGCATGGTCGGCAGCGGGGCAGATATGCACCCGCTTGTCATCGGCATCCCAGTCATCGCGAAAGGCCTGCGCCGTACGGTCGCGTCCGGCGAGCAGCAGCCGGATCGGGCCAGAAAACCCGGTGATGCCGCTGCGCATGTCCTGCAGCAAACTGGTTGGCGGCGGGGGCGGGCGCAGCGCGCGGACCACGCCTGATGCCAGCTTGCCGATCGAAACACCGCCGCTGACCAGCCGCAGCAATTCGCGCGGATTGGTCAGCTTTTCGGCGTAGCGCGCGCGAATGGCCGCAGGCGGCATGGCATCAGCCGGCGCATCATCCTCAAAGCTCCAGGGATTGCTCAGCACCAGGCCGTCGCATCCGGCCCCGCCATTCAGCATCAGCGCGCTGGCGGCATCGCAATTGCCCCAGGCCGTGACATGCAGCAATTGCGGGCAGGCTGTGCGGAAGGCGGCGAGCGCGGCGGCAATATCGGCCCCGCTGCCCCTGAAACCGGCATTCTCACCTTCGCTGTCACCCACGCCGCGTCGGTCAAAACGCAACACTGGATGGCCCGCAGCAGCCAGGCGTGCGGCAAGCTGGGCCTGGCCGGAAAAGGCGCCCGAACGCAATTCATTGCCGCCACTGACCAGCAGCAGTCCGCAGCTTCCCGCCGCATCATCCAGCGTCGCGGCGAGCGTGGATCCCTGGCAGGAAAAGCTCAGATGGCGGCGGCTCATGCGGCAACAGCCTTTCCGGCGATGATCGCGGCCAGTGCTGCGGCCTGTTGCGGATTGTGATCCGGCTCCGCGCGCAGCCAAAGCGCGCCGCCACCGCCCAGATCATCCTGGGTGATCCGGCGCAATGTTTCGAGTGGTTGGGCGGTTTCGAGCGCGGTGATCAGCGCCGGGCCAAGCTGCCAGCCCCCCAGTTCCAGCCCGGAATTGCGCCCGGTTTCCAGCAGGGCTTCGCGCGTTTCTTCCCGCCCGGCTTCACGCGCCGCGAGCACGCGGACCCGCAGCATGGCCCGCAGCAGGGCCGCCCCTCCGATCGGGGCGAGCGCCCAGCCGGGATAGCCGGCGGGGGCCAGCATCGCCCCGCCGCGCACCGCCAGCACATGGGTAATGGAAAAATGGGCAATGGCCTTCTGAATACCAGCCTGCCAGCTGGCGAGGCTTTGTTCCTTCAGCGGGGCGATGCTTTCATTGCAGCCGGGCAGATCGGGCAGAAAGCTGTCCACTCCATGCTGATCCAGCAGGCGCATGGTGGCGACGGTGAAGTGGCGCAGCTTGTTCGCCTCTTCAAACAGCGCAGGCAGCACCAGCAGCCGGATCACCCGGCCGCGATCAAACTGGACCGCCAGTTCCGGACCGGCGGAAGAGCCAGGCCAGCTGGCCAGCATGATGGAGGGTCAGCCCTGCGCGCGCTTGGACTGGACGAAAGCCAGCAGCGCTCCGAAATTGTCGAGCATTTCGCCATCCACCTCATCATCTTCGATGACGATGTCCAGACGGTCTTCGATTTCGGTCAGCAGGCCGGCGACGGCCATGGAATCCATTTCCGGCAGATGGCCGAACAGCCCGGTTGCCGCGTTGATGGCAGCCACACGGTCTTCGCTCAGGCCCAGCACATCGCGCAGCACGCCGCGCAGCGTGGCTTCCACGACGTCTGCTTCACCTGTGTCAGTCGGCGCCGAGCCGTCCTGCGGATCAATGGTCATTTTTGCCCCTTCTTTTCCGTTCTCTAGCCAGCGGGGGACGCCGAAACAAGCTGGCGCAGATATGCCTTTGCAATCGCCGGCCAGTTCAGCGGATTTTCCCGGCGCCACATGGTCAGGCGGTAACGCGGCCGCACCTGTTCCATCCAGTCCCGCTTATAGGGATCATCACCCGTGCCGAAATCGACCAGGTCAACCCGATCGCTGTCGATCACATGGGCAAACAAGGCTGCCGTCACCGTGGTTCCGGCGGACAGCGGCTTGGCGCTTTCCCGATGGGCGAGCTTGTGAATATAGGCCGTGCTGGCCTCCACGGTCCAGAACTGGGCCGCGATCACGGCCCCGTCATGCCGGGCGAGGGCAAAGCGGATCCGGCCCGCATCGCCCTCCGCCATGGCAAAGCGGCGCAGCAGCACGGGATCGCCCTCTTCGGGCTTCCAGCTTTCGCGATAGACCGCTTCATATTCGGCCCAGGCGTCGGCATCGAACCGGGTGAATAGCTCCACCGCAACTTTTTTCGCCTTGCGTTTCAGTGTTGTGCGCAAGGGGCCAGGGCGATCGGCAAGGAACTGGGCATAGCTGCGCCCAGCCACCGGCAGCACGTGATTGGTGTCGCATATGTCTCGCCTGACCAGCCATCCGGCCGCGCGAAAGGCGTTCTCTAGCCGGGTGGCGGTGCCATCTTCATCGGGCAGCTTGTCCAGCGTGATCGCGGGCGATCGTGCCGCCAGTCCCCGCGCCAGTTTCACCAGCAGGGCATCGTCGGCGGTACCGGCCGTCACCATCGGGCTCCAGGTGAAGGCATACCAGTTGGAAAGCGGGCGCAGCATCCGGCCGGTGTCCGCCAGTGGCAGGGCAATGGCGGTATCCGCATCGGCGGCCACGGCAAACAGCGGGCGTGCCATGCTGCTTTCGATCAGGCCGAACCAGTCTGCGCGGGTAAATGGATTTCCGGCAATCCAGGCTTGTCCTTGCAGATCGTTAACCGTCCGGTGATAGCTGATCGCTGTCACTCATTCTTCTCCAGGAATGCCATGCCCGTTGCGCTCGATCCCAATCCCCGTCCGCTCGATCATCTGACCGAGTTTGGAGAGGATTCGGCCATCGCGCTGCAATTGCGTAGCACCGCACTTAGCTGGAAGGACTTAAAATCCCGTGTCGGCCAGCTGGCAAGCTGGCTGCAGACACAGCTTGGCGGTGCAGAAGCCGGGCAGGGCGCACGCGTGGCCAGCTGGGCGGCCAAGGGCGAGCTGACCTGCCTGTTGCCGCTTGCCGCTGCACGCGCCGGATTGGTGCATGTGCCGATCAATCCATTGCTGAAACGTGCGCAAGTGGCCCATATCCTGGCGGATAGCGGCGCGCAGCTGCTGATCGCCAATGCCGGGCGAATTGGCACGCTGGCTGATGGTGATTTGCCGGCAGATTGCCGTGTTTTTGAAGAAAACGACGCGCTGACGCGGGCGGGCGGGTTCGAACCAATGCCGCTGTCATCGGCTGATCCGCAGGATGTTGCGGCGATTCTCTACACCAGCGGCTCCACCGGCAGGCCGAAGGGCGTGGTGCTGAGCCATGCCAATATGTGGCTGGGCGCGGTCAGCGTGGCGCATTATCTGGGTTTGGACGCCGATGATGTGGTGCTGGGCGTGCTGCCGCTGAGCTTTGACTATGGCCAGAATCAGCTGTTTTCCACCTGGCGGGCGGGCGGTTGCGTCGTGCCGCTGGACTATCTGACCCCGCGCGATGTGGTACGCGCCTGCGAACGCCATGGCATCACCACCCTTGCCGCCGTGCCGCCCCTGTGGGTGCAATTGCTCGGGCAGGAATGGTCGCCGGCGGCGGTGGCATCTATGCGGCGCATGACCAACAGCGGCGGCGCACTGACGGTGGATATGGTGCGCGGGTTGCGTCGCCTGTTTCCCGCTGCCCGGCTGTTCCCGATGTATGGATTGACCGAAGCCTTCCGTTCGACCTTCCTTGATCCCGATCTGGTTGATGATCATCCGACATCCATGGGGCGGGCCATTCCCTTTGCCGAAATTCTGGTGATCGACGATCACGGCGAACCGACCGCAGCCGGCGAGGAGGGCGAACTCGTTCATTGCGGCCCGCTGGTGGCGCAAGGATATTGGCAGGATCCGGCCCGATCGGCGGAGCGTTTCCGCCCGGCACCGGCTTCTTCCCATTATGGCGGCATGGCCGTCTGGTCAGGTGACCGGGTAATCCGCGATGCGGGGGATCTGCTCTATTTCGTCGGTCGGCGCGACGCCATGATCAAGAGCGCAGGCAACCGCATCAGCCCGCAGGAAGTGGAAGAGGTAGCGCTTGCCAGCGGGCTGGTGGCCGAAGCCGTGGCGCTGGGCGTGCCCGATGAACGATTGGGGCAGGCCGTGCATCTGGTGGTGCGCGGTGCGGGGCAACCGGATGCAGACGCACTGGCGGCGATCCTGCGGACAGAATTGCCCAATTTCATGCAGCCACAGGTGATCCGCTGGCTTGATACCATGCCGATCAATCCCAATGGCAAGATCGATCGAACTGTCCTGCTCGAACAGGCAAAAGCGGGGGCAGGGCAATGAAACCTTTGGGACCCATTCCGGCCGGGTTTGAAACCTTGGGCGGCGAACTGGCGATCGCCGGCCACAGGGCTAGCGAGATCGTTGAACAGGCCGGGCAAACCCCGCTGTTCGTTTATTCGGCTGACCGGCTTCGCGCCCGCATGGCCGAACTGCGCGCGGCCATGCCCGATCAGTTGCATCTGCATTATGCGATGAAAGCCAATCCCTTTGCCCCGCTGCTGCGGCTGATGGGGCAATTGGTCGACGGATTTGACATCGCCAGCGGCGGGGAACTGGCGCTGGCGCTGGATGCCGGGCTTGATTCGGCCCGGATCAGCTTTGCCGGCCCAGGCAAGCGGGATGCCGAACTGGAGCAGGCGATCACCCATGAGGTGACGCTGAATTGCGAATCCCCGGCCGAAATCACCCGCGCTCTCGCCATTGGGGACCGGATTGGCCGGGCGCCGCAACTGGCCATTCGGGTTAATCCTTCCTTCGAATTGCGCGGATCGGGCATGAAGATGGGCGGCGGGGCCAAGCCCTTCGGCATGGATGAAGCGCTGGTGGTGGATGCGGCGCGGGCCATCCTCGCTTCCGGCGCGCAATGGCGCGGGCTGCATATCTTCACCGGCAGCCAAGCGCTCGATGCCTCGGCGATCGCGGAAACCCAGGGCAATGTGCTGACGCTGGCGGCCCGGCTGACCCAGGACATTGGCGCGCCCTTGCCGCATCTGAACATGGGTGGCGGACTGGGCATTCCCTATTTCCATGGCGATCAGCCGCTGGATCTGGCGGCAGTCGGTGGGCCGCTCGCCGAACGGCTGGCTAATCTGCCACCGGAACTGGCGGGTACGGAATTCGCCATGGAACTGGGCCGTTATCTGGTTGGCGAATCAGGGGTTTATCTGACCCGGATTGTCGACCGGAAAGAAAGCCATGGGCAGATATTCCTGATCACCGATGGCGGGCTGCATCATCAGCTGGCGGCATCAGGAAATTTTGGCACCGTGGTGCGGCGCAATTATCCGCTGGCGATCGCCACCCGCTTTGGCGCATCGGCCGAAGAAGAAGCTAATGTGGTCGGCTGCCTGTGCACCCCGCTGGACCGGCTTGCGGATCAGGCGGCCTTGCCGCGCGCGGATGTCGGCGATCTGGTGGCGGTATTCTGTGCTGGTGCATATGGCGCCAGTGCCAGCCCTTCGGCCTTCCTGGGGCAGGGTCCGGCAGGCGAAATTTTGCTTTGAATTGCTGTACAGCTCTGTCCCTTTTTGGGACTGGTGTTCAAAATCCGGCTAAATCATGCGGTTCCACACCGTACAGCTAACGCAATGTTCACCCTTTTTGGCGAAAAAGTTACCGGATCCGCGGGTGGCGGGTTGAGAGTGGGCCAGCGGCCCGCCCGGCCTGCCTGCCCGAAACCGCAAGGACGCGTCAGAATGCGAAAGAGTTTTATCACAGGCGCCACGGCGCTGGCAGCCATGCTGCTGACCGGCTGCGCCAGCTCCGGCGGGCAGCAGCTTGCGCCGGCCAGCTTTGTTGCGATGCAGGAAGGCCCGGGTGAAGAATATGTCATTGGCCCGCTGGATGAACTGACCATCCACGTCTGGCGCAATGATGAGCTGGGCGCCAAGGTTCAGGTTCGCCCCGATGGCCGCATCACCACCCCGCTGGTTGCGGACATGCCGGCCGTGGGCAAGACCCCGACCATGCTGGCCGAAGATATTCGCCTGCAGCTGTCGCAATATATTGCCGAACCGCTGGTGACCGTGATCGTCAATCAGTTTGCCGGCACCTTCAGCCAGCAGGTGCGGATTGTCGGCGCCACGGAAAAGCCGGCTTCGATACCTTATCGCGCTAACATGACTTTGCTGGATGCGATGATTTCGGTCGGCGGCCTCAGCGAATATGCAGCGGGAAATCGCGCCAAGTTGATCCGTTTTGACAAGACCACCGGTAGCCAGCGCGAATATGCGCTGCGTCTGGCTGATCTGCTCAAGCGCGGCGACAGCAACGCCAATGTGATGCTGATGCCCGGGGATGTGATCATCATCCCTGAGAGCATGTTCTGACAGGAGCCGGCGCTTGAACCTTCTTCTCGAAGAACTGCGCACCGCGCTGTGGACGGTCTGGAACCGCCGCTGGATAGCGTTGGGTGTGGCATGGCTGGTCTGCCTGCTCGGCTGGCTGGCGGTGGCCATGATTCCCAACAGCTATCAGTCCAAGGCGCGGATCTTCGTCCAGCTGGATGATGTGCTGGCACAGCAGATCGGCATCGGATCTGGCAGCCGGGAAAAGGATATCGAGCGCGTCCGTCAGACCCTGACCAGTGCGGTCAATCTGGAAAAGGTCGTGCGCGCGACCCGTCTGGGTGATGAAATCACCACGCCGACCCAGATGGAAGGCGCGGTTGCGGGCCTGGCCAAGGATATTCTGGTGGTCAGCGAACAGAACAATCTGTTCGAAATCACCGCCACCAGTGGCCGCAGCTATCTGTCCGATGCGGACAATGCCAAGCTGGCGCAGGATATTGCCCAGCGGATGATCGACATCTTCCGCGAAGAAAACATCGGCGGATCGCGCGGCGAAATGCGCGAAACGATCGACTTCCTTGATCAGCAGCTGGCATCGCGCCAGCAGGCCCTGGAAGCAGCCGAACAGGCCCGCCTGAATTTCGAAGCCCGCCATCCCGAACTCGCCGGTGGTGCGCAGGGTATTGCCGTGCAGCTGAATTCGACCCGTTCGGAACTGCGCAGTGTGGAGGCTGACCTTGCGGCCGCACAAAGTGCGCTGGCGGCGATGGACGGCCAGATTGCCGGAACCCCGCGCACGCTGGTCACCGCTGGCGTCGGCGGCGGCCCGCGTGCCGCGCTTGCCCAGGCGATGGCCAATCAGTCGGCCATGGAAGCCCGTGGTCTGACCTCCAATCACCCGGACATGATCGCGCTGAACAAGCAGATCGCGACCTTGCGTGAACAGGTTGCCAGCGCCGGCAGCGATTCGGGCAGTGCGCCCAATCCGGCCTATAGCTCGCTGCAGTCGATGCGGGTGGAACGGCAGGCCAATGTGCAGTCGCTGCAATCGCGCGCGGCCGCGCTGCGTTCCGAAATTGCGTCGATCAGCGCCAGCCAGATCCAGGAACCCGGTGCTGCAGCAGAAGCACAGCGCATCAGCCGCGATTACGACGTGCTGCGCCAGCAATATGACAAGCTGCTGCAGGATCGCGAAGAATTGCGTCTGCGCGGCCAGGTGGAAACCGAACGCAGCGCGGTCAAGTTTGAGGTGGTTGATCCGCCGACGACCCCGCGCGTGCCGGCAGCCCCCAATCGCCCGATGCTGCTGCTGGGCGTGCTGGTGGCCGGGATCGGTGCCGGTGCAGGCCTCGCCTTTGCACTCGGCCAGCTGGGTTCGACATTCTCCACCGCCAGCAAGCTGGAACGGACATTCGACCTGCCGGTCGTGGGCACGATTTCCCATGTGATGACCGATGCTGCACGCAAGCTGCATCGCAAGCGGTTGCGGCAGTTTGCAGCGGCAACGGCGACGCTGTTGATAGTGTGTGTGGTGCTGCTGGGTGCTGAATTCGTTCAGCGCGGCATGGTGGCGTAAGGAGCAGGGATATGACTGAACATACCAAGATCCCCGTTCCGCCACGGCGCAGCAAATCGCTGTTTGAAAAGGCAGATGGTCATTTCGGTCTGGGCGATTTCGCGCCGGCCCCGGTGCCCGATCAGCTCAAGCCAGGCATCAATCGCCGTGCAGACAAGGCTGTGCCACGTCGCGCCGTGCCGCTGACTGATGAAGAGCGTTTGTCAGAAGGCGTGGTGCTGACGCCCATGCCGGCCGAACCGGAACTGACCATTCCGCCGGTTCCGCCAATCGAAACGAGCCAAACCACCGCCAGCCCGGCACCAACGACAACGGTTCCTTCGGCGCCGCCGGTTCCCGTCAGCCCCCCTGAACCGTCACGCGCCTCCGTGCCGCAAATGCTGACGCGGGTGGAATTCTCGGCTCAGAAGCACCCGATTGATCGCGCGCATCTGCGGGATCGTGGGCTGATCGTGCCTGATGGGCAGGTGACCGCGCTGTTTGAAGAATTCCGGATCATCAAGCGGCAGGTTCTGCTCGCCATTCGTGATGCGCAGCGCGCCGGGCAGGGCGTTTCGGCCCAGCGCGTGCTGATCTGCTCCCCGCTTCCGGGTGAGGGCAAGACCTTCTGCGCGGCCAATCTGGCGCTGGCGCTGGCGACGGAAAAAGATATCGAAGTCGTGCTGGTGGATGCTGATTTCGCCAAGCCTTCGGTGCTGTCGCTGTTCGGCCTGACGGCTCAGGGCAAGGGTTTGATGGATGCGCTGGCCAACCCCGCGATCCGGGTGGAAGATTGCGTGATTGCCACGGATATCGGCGGGTTGTTTGTTCTGCCGGCCGGTAACCAGACCACGACGGACAGTGAGTATCTGTCCAGCCTGCAGACGTCGGCCTTGCTGGAACGGCTGACGCAGGGCGCCCCCAACCGCATTCTGATTTTTGACAGCCCGCCCGCACTGGCTGCCTCTCCGGCTGCCGAACTGGCCAAGCTGGTCGGGCAGGCGCTGGTTGTTGCCCGTGCCGACAAGACCGGACAGAGCGCGCTGGAAGATGCGCTGTCGCTGCTGTCGGCCTGCCCGGACATCAAGCTGATGCTCAATGCCACTCACTTCAGCCCCAGCGGCCGCCGCTTCGGCGCCTATTATGGATATGGGGAATAATGCGATGAATACCGCAGCCCACAAGCTTGCCCTGGCCCTGATGGTCTTCGGCCTGCCCAATCTCGCCGCCGCGCAGGATATCTCGTCCGATCAGGGCGATGAAACGCGTAGCGGAACCGGCAGCAGCCGCAGCCGCGTGGTCGATGTCACCCCCTATATCGAAGCGCGTCAGGTGCTGATCGCGGAAATCGAACCGGGCAGTGACACGCTTACCTACACCGGCCTTGCCGTCGGCGTGGATGCCACTGTTGCCAATCGCTATAGCGAAGGCTCGATCGGCGTGCGTTATGAACGGCGTATCGGTTGGGGTGACGGCAATGCCGATGGGGATACCATCAGCGGGATCGCGCGCGGATCGATGGCGCTGGTGCCCAACCTGCTGACCATCGAAGCCGGCGGTCTTGCCTCGCGCACCCGCGTGGAAGGCGATGGCAACACCTCGATCGGTGGTTTCGGGGTCAGCGATTCCGGAACCAGTCAGATCTATTCGGCCTATGTCGGGCCATCGGTGAAAACCAATGCCGGCGTGCTGCAGGTCGAAGGCCATTATCGCTTTGGCTACACCCGCGTGGAAACGCCGGATTCGCTGATCCTCACCCCGGGCAGCGCACCGATTGATGTGTTCGATGACAGCACCACCCATTCGGCGCAGGCCCGCGTCGGGGTTGCCCCGCGTTCCGTTTTGCCGATCGGGCTCAGCGTTGGTGGCGGCTGGAACGAACAGAATATTTCCAACCTCGATCAGCGGATCAGCGATCGCTACGCCCGCGTCGATGTGACCGTGCCGGTTACGCCGTCGCTCGCCCTTGTCGGTGGCGTTGGTTATGAAGATGTCGAAATCTCCAGCCGCGATGCGGTGCGCGATGAAGACGGCAATCCCGTCATCGGCAGCGATGGCCGCTATGTCACCGGTAGCGGACCGCGCCAGATTGCCTATGAAACAGATGGTCTGATCTGGGATGCCGGCGTGATGTGGCGCCCGAGTGCGCGCACATCGCTGGAAGCACGCGTGGGCCGGCGTTACGGATCGGCGACCTATTACGGCACCTTTGCCTATGCACCCAGCGAGCGGACATCGTTCAACGTGTCCGTTTATGACAGCGTCAACGGTTTCGGCGGTGCGCTGATGAACCGGCTTTCGTCTCTGCCGACGCAATTCGATGCGCTGCGCAATCCGATCACCGGCGATATCGGCGGCTGCGTTGCCAGCGTTCAGGGCGGCAATTGCGTGGGCAGCGGGCTGGGTTCGATCCGGTCTTCGGTGTTCCGCAATCGCGGCATTGCCGGCAGCTTCTCTCGCCAGTTCGGCCGCACCAGCTTTGGCCTGGGCGCCGGTTACGACAATCGCAAGTTCATTGGCGCAACCGGCACTGTGCTGGCCAATGCCAATGGTATTGTGGACGAAAACATCTGGCTGGCCGCCTATGCCAGCACCCAGCTTGATCGTCAGTCCAGCCTGACCGCCAATGGCAGCGTCAACTGGATGGACAGCGGTTTCGACCCCAATGGTTCGGCCATGGGTTACAGTGCGTCGCTGGCATATTTCCGCAACCTGCTGGGCGGGCTCAGCGGTACGGCAGCGGTGGGGCTTGATGGGATCACCCGGCAGGATCTGAGTGATTTCATGGCTGCATCGGCCCTGCTTGGCCTGCGTTATTCCTTCTGATCGACCCGAGGAGATAAAATATGTTTGATGATTTCTACGGGCTCGACGGAAAGCCTTTTCAGCTTACCCCTGATCCGGAATTCTATTTCCGCAGCATAACCCACCGCAAGGCGCTGTCCTATCTCGGTTATGGCCTGGCGCAGGGTGAAGGCTTCATCGTCATCACTGGCGAAGTCGGCGCGGGTAAATCCACCCTGGTCGCGCACATGACCGCATCGGTGGATCGCGAACGGCTGACCGTGGCGCAGATCGTCACCAGCAAGCTGAATGAAGAAGAGATCATCCATGTCGTGGCGCAGAGCTTCGGCCTGGATATCGAAGGCCATGACAAGGCCAGCGCGCTGGGCGCCATCGAAGGTCTGCTGCATGAAGAAGCACGCGCCGGTCGGCGCTGCCTGCTGGTGGTCGATGAGTCGCAGAATCTTTCGGTCGATGCGCTGGAAGAGCTGCGCATGCTGTCGAACTTCCAGCTCGGCAATCACCCGCTGCTGCAGACGCTGCTGCTCGGCCAGCCCGAATTCCGCGCTACATTGCAGCAGCACCCCTCGCTGGAACAATTGCGCCAGCGCGTGATTGCCGCCCATCATCTGGAACCGATGGAGAAGGGCGAAATCGAACCCTATATCTTCCATCGTCTGATGAAGGTGGGCTGGAACGGCAACCCGGCATTCGACCAGCGCGTCTTCACCGAAATGTATGATGCCAGCGGCGGTATCCCGCGCCGGGTCAACCAGATCGCCAATCGCCTGCTGTTGCTGGGTGCGGTCGAAGAACGCTCGCGGATCGATTCCGCCATGCTGAAGGCTGTGCTGGACGAGATGGAAGGTGAAAAATACTTCCCGCAGGCTGCACCTGCCCCCATGCCGCGGCCCGATGTGAAGCCGGAAGTCCGGGCAGACGTCGCCGATGATTCCCGCATCGTGCCCTTTGCTGCCCGTCCCGTGGCGGATCAGGCGCCGGCCCCGCTGGAACTGGGCGATGACAGCCTGGCCGAACCCGAAGCGCATGGCATGACGCCGTCGTCGGTGCAGATCGCGCGCGACGCGATAGATGCCATGTTGGCCGAACGCGATGTGCGGATTTCCCAGCTGCAGCAGGCCATGGCGGATATTCCGGCTACTCCTGTGCCGGAAGTCGATACCACCCAGATTGATCAGCTGCTGTCGGATCATGATGCGCAGATCGCTGAACTGCGGGAAGCACTGGCCAATATTCCTGCGCCGGCAGCCCCCGAAGTGGAACGCCATCAGCTGGATGCGCTTCTGGCCGATCGCGATGCGCAGATTTCCGAACTGCGTGATGCGCTGGCCAATGTGCCGGCGCCGGTAGCGCCGGAGATCGAACGCCTGGAACTCGATGCGTTGCTGGCAGACCGGGACGCACAGATCGCTGAACTGCGTGATGCGGTGGCCAATGTTCCGGCGCCCGCAGCGCCTGAAATCGAGCGTCTTGAACTCGATGCCCTGCTGGCAGATCGCGATGCGCAGATTGCTGAGCTGCGCGATGCGCTGGCCAATGTGCCTGCGCCTGCAGCGCCGGAGATTGAGCGCCTGGAACTCGATGCCTTGCTGGCGGATCGCGATGCCCAGATCGCCGAGCTGCGCGATGCGCTGGCCAATGTTCCGGCGCCTGCAGCGCCTGAGATCGAGCGTCTCGAACTGGACGCTCTGCTGGCAGATCGCGATGCCCAGATCGCCGAACTGCGCGATGCACTGGCGAATATCCCGGCTCCGGCTGCACCAGAGATTGACCGTTCGGAACTGAATGCTCTGCTGTCCGAACAGGATGATCAGATCGCTGAACTGCGTCAGGCGCTGGCCAATATTCCGCTGCCCCCGGCGCCAGAGGTGGAACGCCATCAGCTGGACGCCATGCTCGCCTATCGCGACACGCAGATTTCCGAACTGCAGCAGGCGATTGTCGAACTCTCGGGCGATCGGGATCAGGCGCTGGTCGCGGTTGTCCGTCCGGAAATCGATGCCATGCGGGAACAGCTGGCACGGCTCGATGCGCGGGTCGCAGAACAGGAACAGACGATCCGCCACACGCTGACCATGCTGATCGAATGGATCGAAGGCGACACGGACCAGTCACGGGCCGCATAAGGGGCAGGGCGGTGAACGCGGTGCGATTTGATCACGGGGCGGATGCGGCAGTTGCTGATCTTTCCACCACCGGTCCGCTGGCCGGTGGTGCGATCATCAACGGCCTGTCGGTCGATGTTGAAGACTGGTTCCAGGTCGGCGCCTTTGAAAAGGTGATCAAACGCGCCGATTGGGATGGTCTGACCGATCGCGTGGATCGCAACGTCCGCGAAATTCTTGACCTGTTTGATGAAACCGGGGCCAAGGGCACTTTCTTCACGCTAGGCTGGGTGGCCCAGAAACACGGGCCCCTGCTGAGGGAAATCGCGGCGCGCGGTCATGAAATGGCCAGCCATGGCTGGGATCATCAGCGCGTGTTCCGACTGGATCGCAAAAGCTTTGGCGAAGACATCGCCCGCGCCCGGCAGGTGATCGAAGATGCGTCGGGTGCGCCGGTCAGCGGTTATCGCGCGCCCAGCTTTTCGATCGATCAGCGGACCCCCTGGGCTTTTGAGGAACTGGCTGCGCAGGGATATGCCTATTCCTCCAGCGTGGCGCCGGTGGTGCATGATCACTATGGCTGGCGCGAAGCACCGCGTTTCGCCTTCCATCCCTTGCCCGGGTCGGAACTGATTGAAATTCCGGTGACCACGGCCATGCTGGGCCAGCGCCGCATGGCGGCCGGCGGTGGCGGTTTCTTCCGCGTACTCCCCTATGGTTTCAGCCAATGGGCGATCCGGCAGGTGAACCGCGATGATCAGCGCCCGGCGATATTCTATTTCCATCCGTGGGAAGTTGATCCCGGCCAGCCGCGTGTGCCCAATGCGCCGCTGAAATCGCGGCTGCGCCACTACACCAATCTGTCGCGCATGGCGCCCAAGCTGCGCCGGCTGTTGCGGGATTTCTCCTGGGGCAGGATGGATGATCTGGCCCGGCAGGAACTCGTCCGGCTGCAGGCGGGCCTGGCATGAATGCGCCATTCCCGATCCAGCGTGAAATTGTGCGTGCGGTCAATCTGGCCGAAGCGGATGAGCGCGTTCGGATAGAGGCCTTTGTCGCCGAACATGGCGGCAGCGTGTTTCATCGCCCGGCCTGGCTCTGCGCGGTGGAACAGGGCACCGGCCAGCGCGCACGCGGGCTGATTGCTGAACGCGGCGGGCAGCTGACAGGCTGGCTGCCGCTCAATGAAATTCATTCGCCGGTGTTTGGCCGGGTACTCGCCTCCAGCGGTTTTGCCGTGGAAGGCGGGGTGATTGCCGATCGCAGTGAAACTGCCGTGCTGCTGTGCCGGGCTGCGCAGGAATATGCCTTGCGGTTGTCCTGCAGCGGCGTTGAACTGCGCGGTGGTCCGGCGCCGGATGACTGGCAGATCCGTACGGACAGCCATTGCGGTTTCATTGCGCCGCTGGCGCAGGATGATGAGGCGCAGCTGACCTGGGTACCGCGCAAGCAGCGGGCCGAAGTGCGCAAGGCCTTGGGCAATCCGCTGGACGTTACCGTCGGAACCAGCGCAGAGGATCGTACGGCCCATTATGCCGTCTATGCGGAAAGCGTCCGCAATCTTGGCACGCCGGTGTTCCCCAGGGCGCTGTTTGATGCAGCGCTTGATGGGCTCGATGCGGATATTCTGACCGTCCGGCATGATGGCGTACCGGTGGCGAGCGTGCTGTCGATCTACCATCAGGGGGCGGTCATGCCCTATTGGGGCGGGGGCACCTTTGCCGCGCGTCAGCTGCGTGCCAATGACCGGATGTATTATGAACTGATGCTCCATTCCCGGCGGCGCGGCAGCGATCGGTTTGATTTTGGCCGCAGCAAGACCGGCAGTGGCGCCTATTTCTTCAAGAAGAACTGGGGTTTTGAGCCCGAACCCTTGGCCTATGCCAGTTGGACCGCGCCGGGCGCGGAAAAGCGGGATGCCGATCCCAACAGTGAAAAGCATTCGGCGCGGATCGCTCTGTGGAAACTTCTGCCGCTGTCCCTGTCGAACCGGATCGGCCCGATGATCGCACGGGGGCTGGGGTGACGGGCATATTGTTCCTGGCCCACCGGTTGCCCTTTCCTCCGGATCGGGGGGACAAGATCCGGTCACATCATGTGCTGCATGGCTTGGCGGAACAGGCGCCGGTCCATGTCGGCTGCTTTGCCGAAAGCCCGGCAGACTATCAGCACGAACATCTGTTGAGCGCGATCGCGGCCAGCCATTGCATGCCGCTGCGCAACATCGGACTGGTTGCGGCGGGGCTGAAGGCGATTGCGCAGCATGTGCCGGTCAGCCTGGCCGCCTTTCGCGATCAGGCCCTGGCCGACTGGGTGCGCGCCACGCTGGCAACCCATCCGATTGATACGATCTATGTGTTTTCCGGGCAGATGGGCCAATATGTGCCCGCTGACTGGGCCGGGCGGCTGATCGTGGATCTGGTCGATGTCGATTCCGCCAAATTCGAAGCCTATGCACAGTCTGGCAATCCGGCGATGCGCTGGGTCAATGCCCGGGAAGCACGGTTGCTTCGCGCAGAGGAACAGCAATTGGCCGCACGGGCCGATCATGTGCTGCTGATCAGCGGGCAGGAGGCTGATCTGTTCCGGTCCCGCGTTCCGGCATCGCTGCATGACCGGGTGCACGCCATGGGCAATGGCATTGATGCAGCCAGTTTCGATCCCACGGTCGTTCCCCGGCATGCTGCCTTTGCGGGCGAAGCGGGCCCGCATCTGATGTTCACCGGCCAGATGGATTACGCGCCCAATGTGGAGGCGGTGCAGCGTGTGGTTCGGCGGATCATACCGGATATTCGCGATCGTTTTCCGGGCGCGCGGTTCCATATCGTCGGCCGCGCGCCGACGGCTGAAGTGCGCGCGTTGAATGGCATTGCAGGCTGCCAGGTGTGGGGGGAAGTTGCCGACGTGCGGCCCTTCCTGCGTGCGGCGGATCTGGTGCTGGCGCCGCTGACTATCGCGCGCGGGGTTCAGAACAAGGTGCTGGAAGCCATGGCTATGGCTCGTGCGGTGGTGCTGACGCCGCAGGCCGCCACCGGCATTCCCGCGCAGCATGGCACGCATCTGGCCATTGCCGAACGCGATGATGAATTACGCGATGCCTGCCTTGCCCTGCTGTCTGCGCCTGATGATCGCGCGACGATGGGCAGGGCCGCGCGCGATCTGGTGCTGAACGATATGAATTGGCCGGCCATGCTGGTCGATCTGGCCGGCTGGATCAGTGGGCCGCGGCGGGCTGGACGTGACGGAGTTGAACTACTTGGCGCGGGACAACGCGATGCAGCCTGATCTTTCCCTGCCGGAACAGGGCACCAGCCCTCTGCAGATCCCGGTTGTCTGGCGTGGGCCGCTCGCCACACTCGCGGTTGCATGGCTCGCCATCGTGCTGTTGTTCCTGCCCGACTGGGGCGACATGGCGCATCAATGGTGGGATGCATCCACCTATAATCATATTCTGCTGGTTCCGCCGATCCTCGCCTGGCTGGTGATGATGCGGAAGCAGGAATTGCTGAAGCTGGAACCGCGCGCCTGGTGGCCGGGGCTGATCCCCTTTGCCGGTGCATTGTTCCTTTGGGTGCTGGGCAATATCTCCGGCCTTAATCTCGCCAGCCATTTGGGGCTGGTGGTGATGATGCAGGCCGCCGTGCTGACTTTGCTGGGCCCGGTGGTTACATGGGCCCTGTTCTTCCCCGTGCTCTACATGCTGTTCCTGGTACCTTTCGGTGACATGCTGGTGCCGCCGCTGCAGATGATCACGGCCGATATCACCATTGCGCTGACCCATTTCAGCGGCATTCCGGCGGAAATCGATGGGGTTTTCATTGATACGCCGGTCGGGCTTTTCGAAGTGGCGGAGGCGTGCTCGGGGGTTAAATTCCTGATCGCGATGATCGCGCTGGGCACGCTGGTGGCGCATGTCTGCTATGTCGACTGGCGCCGCCGGCTGATCTTCATGATCGTCGCCGTGGTGCTGCCGATTGTGGCCAATGGCGTGCGCGCCTGGGGCACGATCTATATCGCCCAGTCGCAGGGCATCGAATTCGCATCCGGCTTTGATCACATCTTCTACGGCTGGGTGTTTTTCGCCGTCGTGATGGTGATCCTGCTGGGCATGGGCTGGCGTTTCTTTGATCGCCCGCTGGATGACCGGTTCATCGATGCCGAAGCCATACGCAACACCGCCTGGTTGCGCTGGACGGATCGCTTTTCGGTCCATGGCCTGCTGGCCGTTGTTGCCATGGGTGCGATTATGCTGGGCGGGCTGGCCTGGGGGCAGGCCGCGCGTGCGCTCGATGCGCCGATGCCCCGGCAATTGCATTTCACCGCGCCGGCCGGCTGGACCATGGTCGATTACACCCCCGCCGTGTGGTGGGAACCGCGCGCCGCCGGGGCCGATCACCGCCTGATGGCACGCTATCGCGATGCTGCAGGTCATGAAGTGGACGTGTTCTTCGCGCTCTATTCTGGCCAGGATGATGGGCGGGAGGCTGGCGGCTTCGGGGAAGGGGCGCTGGTGCCCGATACACCCTGGCGCTGGCAGGAACCGGCGGCAGGCCCTGCCGAAGCGACGGCTGAGTGGCTGCAGGCCAATGGCAATGTCCGCCGGCTGGCCTACACCTGGTACCGCAGCGGCGATCTGCTGACGGGCAGCAATTCACGGCTCAAGCTGGCCAATATGGCGGACCGGCTGCTGATGCGCGAACAGGCGACCGCGGTGCTGATCCTGTCGGCCGAACATGCCGGGCCCGGCGCGCAGCCGACCGAAGCGATTGATGCCTTTCTTGCGGGCGTCGGCCCGGTCGGTTCGTGGATGGACCGGCTGGCACAGCTGCCGTAACGGTTGTCACCATGTGCGGAATAGCTGGCCTTTTTCACTGCGGGACACCCAAGCCCGTTGATCCCGCCCGGATCGAACGGATGTGCAATGTCATGGCCCATCGTGGCCCTGATGGATCGGGCGTGTGGACCGCCTCTGGCGTAGGTCTGGGGCATCGGCGCCTGTCGATCATCGATCTGGCCGGTTCGCCGCAGCCGATGCATTCGGCGGACGGACGCGCGGCGATCGTCTTTAACGGTGAAATCTACAACTATCGCGAACTGCGCCGTGAACTGGCCGCAGAAGGCGTACAGTTCCGCACCGATGGCGACACCGAAGTGATCCTGGCGTCCTGGCAGCGCTGGGGCGTGGACTGCCTGCGCCGTTTCAACGGCATGTTCGCCTTCGCGCTCTATGATTTTTCCAGCCGCAGCCTGTTGCTGGCGCGTGATCGTTTGGGGGTGAAGCCGCTTTTCACCGCTCAACTGGCCGATGGCAGCCTGGCCTTCGCGTCGGAGCTAAAGGGCCTGCTCGCCCATCCGCTGCTGCGGCGTGAAGTCGATCCGCTGGCGGTGGAAGACTATCTGACCTGGGGTTATGTGCCGGACAGCCGCTCGATCCTGAAGGGCGTCGAAAAACTGCCCGCAGGCCATTATCTGCTGCTGCGGCACGATGCGCCGGTGCCCGCGCCGCAGCAGTGGTGGGACGTGGATTTCACCCAGCGCCGTCGTGGCAGCGAACGCGATCTGGAAGCAGAACTGCTGCACCATCTGCGCGAAGCCGTGACCAGCCGCATGGTGGCTGATGTGCCGCTGGGCGCCTTCCTGTCAGGCGGGGTCGATTCCTCGGCCGTCGTGGCCTTGATGGCCGAAGCGCAGCAGGCGCCGGTACGAACCTGTTCAATCGGCTTCGATGTCGCGGCGGTGGATGAAACATCCTATGCCGCGCAGGTGGCCGAACTGTTCGGTACCAGCCATCAGGCACGCCAGGTGGGATCGGACCAGTTCGACGCGGTCGACAGCCTTGTGGCGATGTTCGACGAACCTTTCGCCGATGCGTCCGCCCTTCCGACCTGGCGGGTATGCCAGCTTGCCCGTGAAACCGTGACGGTGGCCCTGTCCGGCGACGGGGCCGATGAAGCCCTTGCCGGATATCGCCGGCAGGTGTTCCATGCGCATGAGGAAAAGGCACGATCCCTGCTGCCCGCGCCGATCCGCCGCAGTGTGCTGGGCGGTCTGGGCAATATCTGGCCCAAGGCCGACTGGGCTCCGCGTCCTCTGCGGTTCAAATCCACCCTGCAGTCCCTCGCCGGCAGCGGGGCGGAAGGCTATGCCCGCGGGCTCAGCGCCACCCCGCCGGAAGTGCGCCGGCAGCTTTACACGCAGGATTTCACCCGCCGTCTGGGTGGTTACCGGGCGGAACAGCCGCTGATCGAACTGATGAACAACGCGCCCGCGCGCAGCGGGCTCGACCGCGCGCAATATGCCGATCTGAAGTTCTGGCTGCCGGGCGATATTCTGACCAAGGTCGATCGCACCAGCATGGCTGTCAGCCTCGAAGCGCGGGAGCCTTTGCTTGATCACCGGCTGATCGAATTTGCCGCCAGCCTGCCAGACAATATGCGGGTGCGCGGCAAGCAGGGCAAATATCTGCTGAAGCGCGCCATGCGGCGTTATCTGCCCGATGATATTCTCTATCGGCCCAAGCAGGGTTTTGTAACGCCGATCGCCCAATGGTTGCGCGGTCCGCTGGCCGAACAGACTCGCGCGGTGGCCACCGGCAACCTGCTGGCCAAGGCCGGATGGTTTGATGCTGCAGCAATTTCAAGGCTGGCAGAATCCCACATTTCCGGCCGTTCTGACAACTCACGGCTGCTGTGGCAGTTGCTGATGCTCGACAGATCCTTGCAAAGGCTTGAAATAAACGCCTGACGTTTGGGGCGGCCAGCTGATGGCCCGACGCAACCATGATGGTCACGAATGATCCCAAAATGACGCACCTGTCCAGTAATGGAGCGCTTCGGCGAATTGGCGTTGCCAGCCTCACCAATGCTGCATAGCATCGGGCCTGCGTTACATATCCGGTCACGGATAAGGGCGCATCGGGTCTGCGATACCAGGGGTGGTTATGGATCGGCTAGCAGGACATTTAGACTGCGCAGGCGGTGAGGTCGCGTCCGCGACGGACGTCACTCATACGGTTGATGATCAGCTGATCGCTGAGAGCGCTCGCTATTCCAGCATCGAGCCAGGTCTGTTTGACCTGCAGGAACTGGACGTTTTGTATGATGATGCGGCCGCCGCGCTCTGGACCTATATGCGTCCGGCCGGGCGACCCAGTTTTTCCCCGGCGATGCTGCAGGATTTCCAGCAATGGCAGCGCCTGATCCATAACAGTTTCGGCCCGGGCAAGGTGCCGCTGCGTTACATGGTGCTCGGCAGCCGTGCACCAGGCGTGTTCTGCTATGGCGGGGATCTGGACCTGTTCCAGAAACTGATCCGGGCAGGTGACCGGCGCGGGCTGGAACAATATGGCCATCGCTGCGTGGAAATCCTTCATCGCAACATGCGCGGGCTCGATCTGCCCCTGCTGACCATCGGTCTGGTGCAGGGCGCTGCACTGGGCGGCGGTTTCGAGGCGGTGCTGTCTTTCGACTACATCATCGCCGAACGTGGTGCGACATTTGGCCTGCCCGAAGTGCTGTTCGGCCTGTTCCCCGGCATGGGCGCCCATGCAATCCTGTCGCGCAAGCTGGGCACCGCAATGGCTGATCGGCTGATCGGATCCAACCGCACCTACACGGCAGAGGAAATGTATGATTTGGGGATCGTGCACGAACTGGCCGAACCGGGTGAAGGCCTGACGCTGTGCCGCGAATTTATCCGCAAGGCCGAACGGCGGCATGCCGGCCTCGTCAATGCCAAGCGGGCGATGCGGCTGACCCATCCGATCGAACTGGCCGAACTGACCCGGATCGTGGATCTGTGGGCCGATGCGGCGCTGAAGGTTACCGAAAGTGACCTCAAGATCATGAAGCGGCTTACCCGTGCGCAGGATCGTGTGGTCCAGAACGCGGCCTGACATCTGAAATTCAGGTGATGATGGCAAATGCCCGGCGGGTTCCGTCGGGCATTTTCATATGTGGAAAGCAGATCAGCTTTCGATGCCGTGGCCCCGGGCCATATAATCCGCACTCTGCATTTCCATCAGCCGGCTGACGGTCCGTTCGAATTCGAAGCTGCCATCGCCGCTGGGGTACAGCCGGGCCGGTTCCGCAGCAGCCGTCGCCAGCAATTTGACCCCCAGCTCATACAGGGCATCGATCAGCTTGGTGAAACGGATCGCTTCATTGCGGTTTTCCGGGCTCAGGATCGGGATGCCGACCACGATCACCGTGTGATAGGCGCGGGCAATGGCCAGATAATCCGCCGCGCCCAGCGGTTGCTGGCACAGCCGCTTGAAACTGAACACCGCCACGCCCTTCAGGCTCTTGGGCACGAACAGGCTTCTGCCATCGCCGATCTGCAGTTCGGCAGACGGCACATTGGCGGCATCTTCGGGATTGTAATCGGTCAGGCGGAAAAAGGCCTGGCGAACCTGTGCGGTCGCTTCTTCGCCCAGCGGGAAATGCCAGGTGTCCATCCCGCCCAGCCGGTCGAGCCGGTAATCGGTCGGGCCATTTAGTTCGATCACATCCATGTCCTGCCGGATCAGATCGATGAAGGGCAGGAACAGCGACCGGTTGATCCCATCCTTGTACAGATCCTGCGGCGGACGGTTGGATGTGGTGACGATCGTCACATCATGATCGCGCATCAGGGCGGTGAACAACCGCCCCATGATGGCCGCATCGGCGGTGTTGTTGACGATCATTTCGTCAAAGGCCAGGCAACGCAGATCACGGGCAATGCGGGCCGCAACGGGCGCGATCGGATCGCCGGTTTCCTTGCGGCGTTCGTCGCGGATCAGCCGATCCACCTCCAGCATGAATTCATGGAAATGGACCCGGCGCTTGTCCGCAATCGCCAGCGTATCGACGAACAGATCCATCAACATGGATTTCCCGCGCCCGACGCCGCCCCACATATACAGGCCGCGAATGGGGGTGGGCTTGGCCCGGAAGCGGCTCAGGAACCCGCTCGGGCGCCGTCCACCGCTTTCCAGTTCACCTTGCAGCACCGCCAGCCGTTCGGCCGCAGCAAGCTGTTCCCGGTCAGGGCGCAGTTCACCGGCAGTGATGAGAGCGTGGTATTTGTCGAGCAGGCCGGTCAGATGTGCCGCTCCACCTGCATTTTCTTGATCTCTGCAATGGCCTTGGCCGGGCTGAGGCCCTTGGGGCAGACATTGGCGCAATTCATGATCGTGTGGCAGCGATAGAGACGGAACGGATCTTCCAGATTGTCCAGTCGCTCACCGGTCATTTCATCGCGGCTGTCTGCCAGCCAGCGGTAGGCCTGCAGCAGGATGGCCGGGCCCAGGAACTTGTCCGAATTCCACCAATAGCTGGGGCAGGCGGTCGAGCAGCAGGCGCACAGGATGCACTCGTAAAGACCATCCAGCTTTTCGCGCTGTTCCGGGCTTTGCAGCCGTTCCTTGCCGCTCGGCGTGGTGGTGACCGTCTGCAGCCAAGGGCGGATGGAGGCATATTGGGCGTAGAAATGGGTGAAGTCGGGAACCAGATCCTTGACCACTTCCATATGCGGCAGCGGGGTGATCTGGGTCGTACCCTTGGACAGATCCTCGATCGCGGTGGTGCAGGCCAGGCCGTTCGATCCGTCCATGTTCATGGAGCAGGAACCGCAGATGCCCTCGCGGCAAGACCGGCGGAAGGTCAGCGTGGGATCGATCTCGTTCTTGATCTTGATCAGCGCGTCCAGAACCATCGGGCCACAATCGTCGAGATCGATCTCGAAGGTGTCATAGCGCGGGTTCTGTCCGGATTCCGGGTCCCAGCGATAAATGCGGAATGTCTTCACCCGCGTTGCGCCGGGGGCAGTGTATTCCCGTCCCTTGGCTGAAATCTTGCTGTTCTTGGGGAGGGTGAACGTGGCCATCTTTATCCGTCCTTCGGAGCTTGCCGGTCTAGTAGCGCCTCAGTCGGGGGAGGCAAGGGCGCACTGCCACTACACTGCGGCATAGCCGCAACAGATCCGGGAAAAGGATACCGGCCCCGGACAGTTCCAGGGCCGGTTATCCATTATGCGCCGAACGTGCGCTGCCACCAGCCGCGCCGGGGCGAACCATCATTGTCTTCGCCCGCTGCGTCATCGGCAGCTTCGCTTGCCGGCTGTTCGCCAGCATTCGGAGTGTCTGCAGCCACGCTTTCGGCTTCGGCCGGGGCAGGTGCTTCTTCTTCTGCGGGTGCTTCGGCTGCCGGTTCGGCCGCCTTCTTGCGACGGGTGCGCTTGGGCTTGGCCGGTGCTTCTTCCGCAGCAGGTTCTGCGTCTGTGGGTGCTTCGGCAGCGGGTTCAACCGCAGCGTCTGCCACAGCGGCATCCGCCTTCTTGCGACGGGTGCGCTTGGGCTTGGCCGGAGCAGCTTCAGCGGCCGGTTCTGCGTCTGCCGGTGCTTCGGCGGCGGGTTCAGCCGCAGCCTCTGCTACAGCGGCATCCGCCTTCTTGCGGCGGGTGCGCTTGGGCTTGGCCGGGGCAGCTTCTTCAACCGGTTCTGCCGGAGCATCGGCAACCACCTCAGTTGCGGTTTCAGCCGGTTCGGCTGCCGGGGTGTCGGCGTCGCTGTCAGCGTCTGCGCTGGTGTCATCGGCATCACCTGCCGCTTCATCAGCGGAAGATGCCTCGCCAGCGTCTTCGCCATTGTTCCGGCGCCGGCGACGTCCGCCGCGACGACGACGACGGCGCGGAGCCTCACCGTCCTCGGTTGCGGTTTCGCCATCGGCCTGACCGGCTTCTTCTTCGCCAGTTTCTTCGGTTTCGTCGCCGGCATCGTCGGCCCCGGCATGTTCGCCTTCGCCGCCTTCACTGCCTTCGCCATCTTCGCGCTGACGGTTGCGATTGCGACCACCGCGACGACGACGGCGGCGCTTGCGGCGGCCTTCGTCATCTTCACCGGCAGCCTCGCGGCTGTCTTCGGCGGCTTCGCTTTCGTCTTCGTCCTCGTCGATATCCTCGGGCAGATCCTCATCTTCTTCTTCGATGATCGGATCAAACCGCGGGGCAACCGCCGGGCGCGGGCCGGAACTGGCGGCGCGCATCTTGGCGCCTTCGTCTTCGCCTTCGGGGATGACTTCCACGGTCACGCCATAACGCAGTTCGATCTCTGCCAGATCGGCGCGCTTGGTGTTGAGCAGATAGATGGCCGCTTCGGTCGAAGCGAACAGCGAAATGACCGTTCCCTTGCCCTTGGCTGCCTCATCCTCGATCAGGCGCAGCGCGGACAGGCCGGCGCTGGAAGCAGTGCGAACCAGGCCCGTTCCGTCGCAATGCGGGCAGGAGCGGGTGGTCGCTTCCAGAACGCCGGTGCGCAGGCGCTGGCGGCTCATTTCCATCAGGCCGAAGCCCGAAATGCGGCCCACCTGGATCCGCGCACGATCGTTCTTCAGCGATTCCTTCATCGCCTTTTCGACCTTGCGGACGTTGGAACCATATTCCATGTCGATGAAATCGATCACGACCAGCCCGGCCATGTCGCGCAGGCGCAGCTGACGGGCGATTTCACGCGCCGCTTCCAGATTGGTGTTGAGCGCGGTCTGCTCGATCCCGTGTTCCTTGGTGGAACGGCCGGAGTTGATGTCGATCGACACCAGCGCTTCGGTCGGGTTGATCACCAGATAGCCGCCGCTCTTCAGCTGCACGACCGGATCGTACATGGCTGACAGCTGGTCCTCCGCGCCAGCCCGCTGGAACAGCGGCACCGGATCGGAATAGGCTTTCACCCGCCGGGCATGGCTGGGCATCAGCAGCTTCATGAAGGCCTTGGCGGATTTATAGCCTTCTTCGCCTTCGACGATCACCTCTTCGATGTCGCGATTATAGATATCGCGAATGGCGCGCTTGATCAGGTCGCTGTCCGAATGGATCAGGGCCGGCGCGCTGGAGGAGAGGGTGTTCTCACGGATTTCGTCCCACAGACGGGCGAGATAATCGAAGTCGCGCTTGATTTCGGTCTTGGTGCGCTGCAGCCCGGCAGTGCGCACGATCAGGCCCATCGAACGCGGCAGCGACAGCTCGGAAACAATCTGCTTCAACCGCTTGCGGTCACCGGCAGAATTGATCTTGCGGGAAATCCCGCCGCCATGGCTGCTGTTCGGCATCAGCACGCAATAACGGCCGGCAAGGCTGAGATAGGTGGTCAGCGCGGCACCCTTGTTGCCGCGTTCTTCCTTTACAACCTGCACCAGCAGCACCTGGCGGCGCTGAATGACGTCCTGGATCTTGTAACGACGGCGCAGAGCCTGACGCTTGGCGCGTAGCTCGTCCATTTCCTTGGCGCGGCCATTGCCGCCACGACCCTGGCGGCGGCCACGGCCGCGCCGGTCGCGCGACTGGCCTTCTTCGCCATTGTCTTCGGCGGCCTGTTCGCCTTCGTCCGCATCATCATCATGGCCATGTTCGACATGGCCATCTTCGATGGTGGAAACCTCGTCAGCGATATCGGCGTCGATTTCCTCAACGCCTGAACCATCACCGCCGTTGTCGTCGAAATCCTCTTCGTCTTCCTCGTCTTCCTCAGCAGCACGAAGGGCGGCTTCTTCATCGGCATGGGCCTGTTCTTCGGCCAGCAATGCTTCCCGATCCTGCGAAGGGATCTGGTAATAATCCGGGTGGATTTCGCTGAACGCCAGGAACCCGTGGCGATTGCCGCCAAAATCAACGAAGGCTGCCTGCAGCGAGGGTTCGACCCGCGTTACCTTGGCAAGATAGATATTACCCTTGATCTGCTTGTGTTCAGCAGACTCAAAATCAAATTCCTCAATGCGATTGCCTTTGAGGACCGCCACCCGTGTTTCTTCCGAGTGGCGCGCATCGATAAACATGCGCGTTGCCATTAAATATTCTCCGGGCACTGTTCCGGGGCGTGGCGCTGCCACAGGCCAGAACGTGCCTATCTGTGTGAATTCCGCCCCGCTTGCGGGCCATGCTGGCCAATGGGGCAGAGAGAGGATTGGCGCGTCCCGGCAATGGCCGGGCCGCGCTGCGGAATGTGATTGCCGGATCGGGAAGGCGCAGCGTTAGGCTCTGCGCGAGCGCGCCTGCCGCCATAACGCAACCTGCTGGCTGCGGATTGGCGGAGTGGCTCTTGCTTCTCATTCTTGGCATCAACCTGTAAGCTATTCCGGGCGCTGGGAATACCTGCCCGGCCTGAGCCGAAACGCGCTGGTTCCGGCTATTTCCAGTGCTAGCACCGGCAAATTCCAACGGCAACCTTATTGCGTGTAAGCGCAAAAATCGCTTGGCAGCAGGGGCGGGACATTCATATCCCCTTGGTCAGGAATGTCTTATCGCCTCCGCATCCTGCTGCTGTTTCTTGCTCCCGTCGCTCTGGTGGCGGGGCTGTTCGTGCTCGGCGTCCAGCTTCCGGTACTGCGTCTGGGCGACAATTATGTGATCCGGATAGAACTTCCAGCCGCTGGCGATCCGGCTGCTCTGCCTGTTGTGGCAGGGCCTGCAGATCCGTCGCGCCCCTTGATTGTCATCGATGCCGGGCATGGTGGGCATGATCCGGGCGCCAGTGGTGATGGCTTCCAGGAAAAACATGTCGTGCTCGGGCTGGCGCAAGCCTTGCGCGATGCGCTGCTGGCGCAGGGCGGCATCCGGGTTGCCCTGACCCGTGATGATGATCGCTTTCTGCCGGTGGAGGAACGGTTCGAAATCGCCCGGGCTCTTGGGGCGGATCTGTTTCTGTCGATCCACGCGGATTCTGCCGGCGAAAAATCGGAAGTGTCCGGGGCCAGCATCTACACGCTCTCCGAACAGGCATCGAGCGAGGCGGCGGCCCGATTTGCCGAACGGGAAAACACCGCCGACAGCGTCAATGGTGTCGTGCTGGCGGATCAGGATCAGGCGGTGAATTCCATTCTGGTCGAATTGTCCCAGCGCCGCACCTCTGAAGGATCAGCCCAATTTGCCGCGCTGATCGAACGGGAAGGGGCGGGGGCGATCGTCTTCCTGCCACAGGCGCAACGCTCTGCGGCGCTGCGGGTGTTGCGCGCGCCCGATGTGCCTTCCGTGCTGTTTGAATCCGGCTTCATTACCAATCCGGAAGATGCCGAAAGGCTGGCTTCCCCGGCGGGGCAGAAGCGCTTTGCGGACGCGGTGGCGCAAGCCATCCGGATCTATTTTGCCCGCAACCCGACGGAATGATTGCGGCATGACGGTTGAAACTGGCGCGATCTGTAATCGCCATGCTAAAGCGCCGCGTCATGTCCGAAACCATTCAGGGCGCGGATGAATCCGCTGCATACCGTATTCGCCGCGATGCCAGCGGCCTGTTTGCGAAACTGCGCAATGCGTGGCGCCAGAATCGCTGGCTGCGCGGCGCATCCTATCTGCTGCTTGCCGGCCTGATCGGCCTCGCCGGGCTGTGGATATTCGTTGCCCGTGGCCTGCCGGACGCCGAAAACCTGCTCGATTATGAACCGCCGCTGCCCTCCATGGTGCGCGGTGCGGATGGCGAAATCGTCCATTCCTACGCCCGCGAACGGCGCGTCCAGCTGCAGTTCAAGGATTTTCCCAAGCGGCTGATCGACGCCTATACCTCTGCAGAAGACAAGACCTTCTGGACGCATGGCGGCATCGATCTGGGCGGCTTTGTGGGCGCCGTGATCGATTACACGCGCAAGATCGGTTCGGGTGAGCGCGCGGTGGGTGGTTCGACCATCACCCAGCAGGTGGCCAAGAATATTCTGGTGGGCGATGAATATTCCGTCACCCGCAAGCTGAAGGAAATGCTGCTCGCCAGCCGCATCGAAGGTGTGCTGTCGAAGCAGGAAATCATCACGCTCTATCTGAACGAAATTCCGCTCGGGCGGCGCAGTTTCGGGGTGCAGGCGGCAAGCCGCGCCTATTTCGACAAGGATGTCGCCGATCTGACGCTGCATGAAATGGCGTTTCTGGCGATCCTGCCCAAGGCACCGGAGCGCTATGGCCGGGCCCGGTTCGTGGATGATGCGATCGGCCGGCGGAACTTCGTCCTCGATCAGATGGTCCGTAATGGCCATATCACCACAGCCGAAGCGTCTGCTGCCAAGGCGATGCCGTTGGGACTGGTGGCTCAGAAGTCAGACCCCAATACTGCTGACGCAGGCTACTTCCTGGAAGAAGTCCGCCGCCAGCTGATCGATCGTTATGGCGAACAGGCCGAAAATGGCCCGCACAGCGTCTATGCTGGCGGGCTCTGGGTGCGCACCTCGCTGGATCAGGAACTGCAGGATGGCGCGCGCGATGCGCTGCGCGCGGGCCTGCTGCGTTATCACGGTGCACGCGGATGGCGCGGACCGGTCGCTACGCTCGATCCGGGCAATGGCGATCTGACCAGCCAGCTGGCCAGTTCGGCACTGGGCATCAATTATGAAGACTGGCGCGTGGGCGTGGTCGTCAACCGTTCGGGCGGCAGCGCGCGGATCGGCTTTTCCGACGGCACCGAAGCACCACTGGGCGGATTGCCCGATGCGCTGAAGACCGGCGATGTCGTCGCGGTGTCGCCCTCAGGCGGCAGCTGGCGCGTGCGCACTGTTCCCGAAGCATCGGGTGGTCTGGTGGCGCAGGATCCGCACAATGGCCGGGTTCTGGCGATGCAGGGCGGTTTCGATTTCCGCCTGGGATCGTTCAACCGTGCCACGCAGGCGATGCGCCAGCCGGGATCGACCATCAAGCCGTTCGTTTATGCCACCGGGCTGGATCACGGCATGTCCCCGTCCAGCATGATCCCTGATCAGACCTATTGCTTCTTCCAGGGCGCGCGGCTCGGCAACAAATGCTTCCGCAATTCCGGTGGTGGCGGCGGCGGCGTACACACGATGCGTTGGGGTCTGGAACAGTCGCGCAATCTGATGACCGTGCGTATCGCGATGGACAGCGGCATGGACAATGTCATCCGCACCTTCGACCAGATGGGCATCGGCAAATATGATGCCTATCCGGCCTTCGCGCTGGGTGCCGGGGAAACCACCGTGATCCGGATGGTGAATGCCTATTCCGCACTGGTGAACCACGGCCGGCTCAACAACCCGACCGTGATCGATTTCGTGCAGGATCGGCGCGGCAAGGTGATCTGGCGCGCAGATGAACGTGAATGCACCGGCTGCAATATGGCCAAGTGGGATGGCAAGGCCATGCCGCGCTTCGGTGAAAGCGGGCGCCAGGTGATGGACGCGCGCACTGCCTATCAGACCGTGCATATGCTGGAAGGCGTGGTTCAGCGCGGTACCGGTACAGTGCTGCGCGATCTGGCCATTCCGCTGTTCGGCAAGACCGGCACCACCACCGGGCCGAAGGAAACCTGGTTCGTGGGCGGATCGCCCGATATCGTGACCGGTGTGTATGTCGGCTTTGATCAGCCGCGCAACATGGGTGGCTATGCCCAGGGCGGCACGATCGCGGCGCCGATCATCAAGCAGTTCATCAAGGAAACCCGTGATCACTGGACCGGCCGCCCCTTTATCGCGCCGGAAGGCGTGCGGATGGTGCGGGTCGACCGGCGCAGCGGCAAGCGGGTGTTCGACGGCACGCCGGGCAGTGATCCGCGTGCTGCGATCATCTGGGAAGCCTTCAAGCCGGATACCGAACCGCCGCGGGAAAAGCGCAGCGATCAGGTCGATCAATTGCGTGAACTGGTTCTGGCTCAATTGCGGCGTGAACGCAGCGGGGCCCAGCAGGATGGCAATGCCGGTTCGCAGCGTGAGGAACAGGTTGATTTCGTGCAGGAACAGGGCGGCCTTTATTAAGGCTGCCGCAACAGGAAGAACGGGCATGAAGCGAACAGTGATGATGGCTGCCGTGGCTCTGGCGTCGGTAATGGCGCCCGCAGCCGGCAATGCGGCCCTGCAGCAGGGCGTGAAGGCACCCGAATTTGTCACGCGCGGGGCGCTGGCGGGGCGGCCGTTCAATTTTGATCTCAACCGGGCGCTGCGCAATGGTCCGGTCGTGCTCTATTTCTTCCCCAAGGCCTTCACCCAGGGCTGCACGCTGGAAGCCAATGCCTTCGCTGAGGCAATGGATGACTTCAAGGCCGCCGGCGCGACCGTGGTCGGCCTGTCGGCGGACGATCTGGCAACGCTGCAGCGTTTTTCGACCGAAGAATGCCGCGATCAGTTCGCGGTGGCGACCGCCACCCCGGCAACCATCCGGGCCTATGACGTGTCCTTTGCGCGCGATGGCAAGGATACCGGCCTTTCTGATCGTACCTCCTTCGTTATTGCGCAGGATGGGCGGATCGTGATGGTGCATTCCGATCTCGACTGGCGCGAACATGTCAGCCGGACCCTGGCTGCAGTGCGGGCCCTGCGCCGCTGACAGATGATATTCCGCCCGGGTGATCAGATCATCCGGGCAGAGTTTTCTCGTGTCCCACTTTCGTATTGTGGCGACCTGCGCTAGGCGGGCCCCTTGTTGTTGGAGATTGCTGCATGCGTGCCGAAGGGCAGGCCAATATTGACCGGATCGAAGCTGCGCTTGCGCTGGTGCGCCGCTCGCTCGACTGGGAACGTGCTCTTCGTCGTCTGGATGAGCTGAACGCCAAGGTGGAAGATCCCACCTTGTGGGATCGCCCGAAGCAGGCCGAAGAAGTGATGCGCGAACGCCGCCGGCTTGATGCCGCGATCGGTACCGTGCGTCAGATCACGTCGGAAATGGCCGATGCAGTCGAATTCGTCGAGCTGGGCGAAATGGAAAGCGATGACGCGGTTATCGCCGAAGGGCTCGCCAGTCTCAAGGCTCTGGCCGACCGGGCAGACGCGGACAAGGTCCAGGCGCTGCTCGCCGGTGAAGCCGACAGCTATGACACCTATCTGGAAGTGCATGCCGGTGCCGGCGGTACCGAAAGCCAGGATTGGGCGGAAATGCTGCAGCGCATGTACACGCGCTGGGCCGAACGAAAAGGCTACAAGGTCGAACTGGTCGATTACCATTCGGGCGAACAGGCCGGCATCAAATCCGCTACCCTGCTGATCAAGGGTGAAAACGCCTATGGTTATGCCAAGACCGAAAGCGGCGTGCATCGTCTGGTGCGGATCAGCCCCTATGACAGCTCTGCCCGGCGGCATACGTCGTTCAGCTCGGTCTGGGTCTATCCGGTGATCGATGACGACATCGACATCGAAATCAACGAAAGCGATCTGCGGATCGATACCTATCGCGCCAGCGGCGCGGGCGGTCAGCACGTCAACACCACGGACAGCGCCGTGCGTATCACCCACGTTCCTTCGGGCATCGTGGTTGCCAGTCAGAATGACCGCAGCCAGCACAAGAACCGTGCAACTGCGATGAACATGCTGAAGGCGCGCATGTACGAAGCCGAACTGGCCCGTCGCGAAGCCGACGCCGCCGGCGAGTATCAGGAAAAGACGGAAATTGGCTGGGGTCATCAGATCCGCAGCTATGTGCTGCAGCCCTATCAGTTGGTGAAGGATCTGCGCACCGGTACCACATCGACCAGCCCGGATGACGTGCTGGACGGAGAGATCGATGATTTCATCGCTGCTGCCCTGGCGCAGCGGGTAACCGGTGAATCGGTAGAGGTTGAAGACGTCGATTGATCTGTGTGTCGCGTGATCATCCGGCAGGGTGATCACGCGATTTGCACATGGGCGCTCGGCCACTTTGCCATTTCAGGACGTAATCGCTAAATGCGCGCGATGTATCGGTCAGGTTTCCTGCTGTTGGGCTTTGCAGCTGCGCTGGCGCTCGCCGGTTGTCAGTCGCCCGAAGCCGACGATGGCCGGCCGGAAACCTCGCGCGAATTTCCGAAGGCGGATCGACCGATCGGGCCGGGCGGTGCCACCGATTATTTTGCCGAACAGACGCGCGATGATCGTCGCGAAGCGGTGACGGTGATGGACCTGGCCAACATCAGCCCCGGCATGACCGTGGCCGATATCGGCGCCGGCGAAGGCTATTACACGGTGCGCCTGGCGGAACGTGTGGGCGAAGATGGTCGCGTTTTGGCACAGGATATCAATCAGGACGCGCTGCGCCGGCTCGGCAGCCGGGTGGAAAACGAACGCCTGGACAACGTCTCGATCAAGCCGGGTGCGGAAGATGATCCAGGCCTGCCGGCCAACAGTTTTGACCGTATCTTCCTGATCCATATGTATCATGAAGTTACAGAACCTTATTCGTTTCTGTGGCGGCTGCGGCCCGCGCTGCGCGAAGGCGGGCAGGTGATCGTCGTTGATGTCGATCGCACCGGGGCGCAGCACGGCATTTCACCGGGCCTGTTGTTTTGTGAATTCGATCATGTGGGCTTTCGCCTCGTTGAATTTGTGCGTAAACCTGAACTCGCAGGCTATTATGCTCAGTTCGAGGCGGTGGGAAAACGCCCGGAACCAAAAGACATAGAACCCTGCAGCCAGCCAGTCGCAGCTGCAGATACGGGCAATTCCACCTCTGGATGAAGCTCGAGGGGTATTTAAGGGTCAAAAATGACGTTCAAAGGTCTTAATCCGATCACCTATGGCGGCCGTGAAGTCTGGCCGCTGGTTGAAGGCGGCAAGGGTGTTGCGGCGACCAATCACACCAGCTCCGGCGCGTGGGCCGCTGCGGGTGGCATCGGCACTGTCAGCGCGGTCAACGCAGACAGCTATGATGCCGAAGGCAAGATCGTTCCGCAGGTCTATGAACAGCTGACCCGCAAGGACCGGCACCAGCAGCTGATCCGCTATGCCATCGATGGCGCGGTGGAACAGGTGCGGCGTGCGCATGACATTTCCGGTGGCAAGGGTGCCATCAATATCAACGTGCTGTGGGAAATGGGTGGGGCGCAGGCCGTGCTCGAAGGCGTGCTGGAACAGACCCGTGGTCTTGTTACTGGCGTTACCTGCGGCGCGGGCATGCCCTACAAGCTGGCCGAGATCGCAGCCCGGTTCAATGTGAACTATCTGCCGATCGTCAGTTCGGGCCGTGCGTTCCGCGCGCTGTGGAAGCGTTCCTACCACAAGGTCGCCGATCTGATGGCGGCGGTGGTTTATGAAGATCCCTGGCTGGCTGGCGGGCACAATGGCCTGTCCAATGCCGAAGATCCGACCAAGCCGGAAGATCCCTATCCCCGGGTCAAGGTGCTGCGCGAAACCATGCGCGCCGAAGGCATTCCGGACAGCGTGCCGATCGTCATGGCTGGCGGCGTGTGGTTCCTGCGCGAATGGGACAACTGGATCGACAACCCGGAACTGGGGCAGATCGCATTCCAGTTCGGTACGCGCCCGCTGCTGACGCATGAAAGCCCGATTCCGCAGCAGTGGAAGGACCGGCTGCGCACGCTGGATCCGGGTGATGTGCTGCTGCACCGCTTCAGCCCGACGGGTTTCTACAGCTCTGCCGTCCGCAATCCCTTCCTCCGCAATCTGGAAGGCCGGACCGAGCGTCAGATCCCCTATTCACGGGTCGAAGCGGGCGAGCACACGGTTCAGCTGGATGTCGGCGTCAAGGGCAAGAACTTCTGGGTCGCCCCCAAGGACCGCGAACGCGCGCGGGGCTGGGTTGGCGAAGGCTATACCGAAGCGCTGAAGACCCCCGATGATACGGTGGTGTTCGTGACCCCCGATGATCGTGGTGAAATCCGCAAGGATCAGGCCGATTGCATGGGCTGCCTGTCGCATTGTGGTTTCTCGTCGTGGAAGGACCACGATGATTACACCACCGGCCGCCTGGCCGATCCGCGCAGCTTCTGCATTCAGAAGACCCTGCAGGACATTGCCCATGATGGTGACACGGAACAGAACCTGATGTTTGCCGGTCATGCGGCCTATCGGTTCAAGCAGGATCCGTTCTATTCCAACAACTTCACCCCGACTGTGAAGGAACTGGTCGATCGCATCCTGACCGGCGACTGATTTTCGGCGCAGGCGGCCCCGATATTGGCGGCCGCCTGTTCGATGATTTTGTCGAATGATCCGGGCCATTCGGCGCTTGGATCACGGCACATCACGACTGTATGTTTGTAGCCATGCGATTTCTTGTTTCCGCGATTCCCCTGTCTGCCGCGCTTGCTGTCGCGGCCCCTGCGGCTGCGCAGGATCGGGAGGTGCCCTATTGGGTCACCCTGCGGGAAGACGAAGTGAACATGCGTGCGGGCCCATCTGGCAGTTACCCGATCGAATGGGTGTATCGCCGGCAGGGTCTGCCGATGAAGGTCGTGCGCCTCAATCAGGGTTGGCGGCTGGTCGAAGATCAGGACGGCACGCGCGGGTGGATTTCCCAGCGACTGCTTAATCCGGCACGTGGTGCGGTGGTAATCGGGGAAGGGCCGGCCGAAATCCGTGAAAACCCTTCGGCCGATGCCCGCATTCGCTGGCAGGCCGAACCCGGCGTGGTGGGCAAGCTGGGCGATTGTTCGGATGGCTGGTGCCGCTTTGAGGTGACCGGCCGTTCGGGCTGGGTTCTGCAGGACAGGCTGTGGGGGGCAGGGGCTCCCTGACCGAACGAGCTGATCCGTCTGCGTGACGGGCTGGTCAATTGTCGCCGACGCGACAATTCGGGACTTTGATAGACATATAGACCATCGGGGCCGACTGATGGCGGCCCCGATGGCATGGGTATTACGCCAGTTCGACAGCCAGAGCGGTGCCTTCGCCGCCGCCGATGCACAGCGCCGCGATGCCGCGCTTGGCGCCACGGTTCTTGAGTGCGGAGATCAGCGTCACCAGAATGCGGGCGCCGCTGGCGCCGATCGGATGGCCCAGGGCCGTGCCGCCGCCGTTCACATTGATCTTGTCATGCGGAATGCCGATGTCGCGCATGGCGAACATCGCCACGCAGGCGAAGGCTTCATTGACTTCGAACAGGTCGACATCATCGACCGACCAGCCGGTCTGCTTCAGCAGCTTTTCGATCGCGCCGACCGGGGCGGTGGTGAAATCCTTCGGTTCCTGGGCATGGGCGGCAAGGCCGGCGATGCGTGCGACCGGGGTAAGGCCCTTTTCCTTGGCCACGCTTTCCCGGGTGATCACCAGAGCGGCCGCGCCGTCGGAGATCGAGGAGGACGATGCCGCCGTGATGGTCCCATCCTTTGCAAAGGCGGGCTTCAGCTGCGGGATCTTTTCCGGCCGGCCCTTGCCAGGGGCTTCGTCGGTGTCGACCGTCACATCGCCTTTGCGGCCGCTGATTGTGACGGGCACGATTTCATCGGCAAAGGCGCCGGTTTCGATCGCCTTCACTGCGCGGGCGAGTGATTCGATCGAGTAGTTGTCCATGTCTTCGCGCGTCAGCTGATAGGCATCGGCGGTTTCCTGCGCGAAGGAACCCATGGCGCCACCGGTGTAGGCGTCTTCCAGACCGTCAAGGAACATGTGGTCATAAGCGGTATCATGGCCAAGCCGCGCGCCCGAACGATGCTTCTTCAGCAGATAGGGGGCGTTGGTCATGCTCTCCATCCCGCCGGCAACGATCACATCAACCGTGCCTGCGGCGAGGGCTTCTGAACCCATGATCACCGTCTGCATGCCGCTGCCGCAGACCTTGTTGACGGTGGTGGCTTCAACCGATTTGGGAAGGCCCGCCTTCAGGGCTGCCTGACGCGCCGGGGCCTGGCCCAGACCGGCGGGCAAAACGCAGCCCATATAGATCCGATCAACATCATCACCGGGCAGGCCGGCACGTTCAACGGCGGCCTTTACAGCCGTCGCGCCAAGGTCTGTTGCTGACACATCTGAAAATACACCCTGCATGCCGCCCATGGGGGTGCGCGCATAGGAAAGAATAACGACGGGATCGGATGCAGAAAACTGGCTCATTGACGGCAAAACCTCTCTTGCGCGATGATTTGGTAATCGGAGCGTAATCATGGCTCAGGACTATGGCAATCTCTGGACAGCCAAGAATTTTCAGTATGCTATTGCCGGTAACAATCTCATTTTAATGGGTTAGTTGTGTGTCTTAATGTGTCTGGGCGCCGCTCCGGCCTGATGATCATGACTCGCACTAGCAAAATGACTGATTTCCGTGGTTTGGAGTTGCTGCAATGCAGCAGTTTGACCCCGAAAATGGCTCCGAAGGCCTTGAACCCATGCCCCTGTGGGACTAGGGCCCGGGCAAGTTTTCATTGTCATGCGAGTCAGCCCATTGGTCGATCTAAGCCAATATCTGCCGATCCTGATTTTTCTCGCCATTGCGGTGGGTTTGTCCGCCGCCTTCGTTTTCCTGCCGATGGGCGTTGCACACCTGACCGGTGCGCATAATCCCAACGCGGAAAAGCTGAGCGAGTATGAATGCGGTTTCCCCGCGTTCGAGGATCCGCGCAGCCAGTTCGACGTCCGCTTCTACCTGCTGGCGATGCTGTTCATCATTTTCGATCTTGAAGCGGCCTTCCTGTTCCCCTGGGCGGTCAGCCTCGATCTGACTGGCTGGCCGGGCTGGATCACCATGATGGTGTTCCTGTTCGAACTGGCGGTTGGCCTTGCCTATGCGTGGAAGAAGGGAGCCCTGGAATGGGAGTGACCGATACAGTGCTGCCGCCTGCCGCGCAGCCCGGTGATGTTCTTCGTCCCGATGCCGATTATTTCAACGCACTTCAGACAGAGGTGAATGACAAGGGTTTCCTCGTCACCTCCACCGAAGATCTGTTCCAGTGGGCGCGTACCGGTTCGCTGTGGTGGATGACCTTTGGTCTCGCCTGCTGCGCCGTGGAAATGATCCATGTGAACATGCCGCGTTATGACATGGAGCGTTTCGGCGCTGCTCCGCGCGCCAGCCCGCGGCAGAGCGACGTGATGATCGTGTCGGGTACGCTGTGTAACAAGATGGCCCCCGCGCTGCGCAAGGTTTACGACCAGATGTCGGAACCGAAATATGTCATTTCCATGGGCAGCTGCGCCAATGGTGGTGGGTATTACCACTACAGCTATTCCGTGGTGCGCGGCTGTGACCGGATCGTTCCGGTCGATATCTATGTGCCCGGGTGCCCGCCGACCGCAGAAGCGCTGCTGTATGGTGTGATGCAGTTGCAGCGGAAAATCCGCCGCATCGGCACAATCGAGCGCTGAGAGGCTGACATGGCTGCAGTGATGCATTCCGCACCGAAGTTTTCTTCCAATGCCGGCCGGCGCGAAGCGCTGGTCGCGGCGCTGGGTGACATGGTCATCACCAGCAAGGAAGAACACGGCGAGATCGTGATCAGCGTGACGCGCGAACGCATCGCCGATGCGCTGCGCCTGTTGCGTGACGATCACGAATATCAGCAGATGATGGAAATCGCGGGGGTCGACTATCCGCAGCGTGAAGAGCGCTTCGAAGTCGTCTATATGCTGCTGTCGGTGACCCAGAACCATCGGGTGATGGTGAAGGTCCGTGCAGCGGAAAATACGCCGGTTCCGACCATCACGACGCTGTGGCCCAATGCGGGCTGGCTGGAACGTGAAGTCTTCGACATGTTCGGCGTGCTGTTTGAAGGCAATGCCGATCTGCGCCGCATTCTGACCGATTATGGTTTTGAAGGGCATCCGTTCCGCAAGGACTTCCCGCTCTCCGGCTATCAGGAACTGCGCTATTCCGAAGAGGAAAAGCGCGTGGTCTATGAACCGATCGAACTGGTGCAGGATTTCCGCAGCTTCGATTTCATGAGTCCCTGGGAAGGCGCAGAATATGTGCTGCCGGGCGATGAAAAGGCTGCTCCGGCGCCGCCGCCGGTCGATCAGCCCAAGACCACCGAAAAGCCGGCTGATACCGGCGCGGGTGCGAAGGCGAATGAAGCTGCCGCAGACAAGACCGCGTCTGATGCGCCTGCAATCGATGATGCGGCCAAGGATAAGGAAGCTGGCAAATGAGCGGCCTCCAGCTGGAAGAATCGCCGACCACCGGCGATGAAGTCATCACCAATTACACGATCAACTTTGGTCCCCAGCATCCGGCCGCGCACGGCGTGTTGCGCATGGTCATGGAACTGGACGGAGAAATCGTCGAGCGTGTTGATCCGCATGTCGGGCTGCTGCATCGCGGCACCGAAAAGCTGATCGAGTACAAGACCTATCTGCAGGCGCTGCCTTATTTCGATCGGCTCGATTACTGCAGCCCGCTGTGCATGGAGCACAGCTATGTGCTGGCGGTTGAAAAGCTGCTGAACATCGAAGTGCCGATCCGCGCGCAATATCTGCGCGTGCTGTTCGCGGAACTGTCGCGCATCTGCAATCACATGCTGAACATGGGCAGCCATGTGATGGACGTCGGCGCGATGACGCCGAACCTGTGGCTGTTCGAAATTCGCGAAGACTGCCTCAATTTCTTTGAACGCGCTTCGGGCGCCCGCATGCACAGCGCCTGGTTCCGCCCGGGCGGCGTGCATCAGGATGTTCCGCTCAAGCTGCTGACCGATATCGGTGATTGGCTGGATACCCGCCTGCCGGAACTGTTCGACGATGCGATGAGCCTGGTTGTGGGCAACCGCATCTTCAAGCAGCGTAATGTCGACATCGCACTGGTCAGCAAGGAAGACGCGCTGGCCTGGGGCTTTTCCGGCCCGATGATCCGTGCCGCCGGCATTCCGTGGGATCTGCGCAAGAGCCAGCCCTACGACGTGTATGACCGGATGGATTTCGACGTGCCGGTCGGGACCAATTCCGACTGCTACGACCGTTTCATGGTCCGGCTTGAAGAAGTGCGCCAGTCGGCGCGCATCATGAAGCAGTGCCTGGCTGAAATGCCCGATGGCCCGATTGCCAGCAGCGACCGCAAGGTCGTTCCGCCCAAGCGCGGCGAAATGAAGCAGTCGATGGAAGCGCTGATCCATCACTTTAAGCTCTACACCGAAGGCTTCCACGTTCCGGCGGGTGAAGTCTATGTGGCGACCGAAAGCCCCAAGGGCGAATTCGGCGTCTATCTGGTGAGCGATGGCAGCAACAAGCCTTATCGCTGCAAGATCCGCCCGACCGCTTTCAGCCATCTCCAGGCGATGGATTTCATGTGCAAGGGGCACATGCTTTCTGACGCCACCGCCATTCTGGGCGCCATCGACGTGGTGTTCGGGGAATGCGACCGGTGATGCTGCGCGAAGTGCTGATCACTGTGTTGGTGTTCGCCGCCTTCGCTTCGGCCGTGGCGGCCTATCTTATTGCCTTTCATGGCACGTCTTCGTTGAAGGACGTGCTGTCCACCGCATTTGCCGGCACGGTTGGTGTCCATGTCGGCCGTTACATCGAACGGAGATTGGCCCGTGGCTAACCGTCTTTCCATCGCGCAGCAGATGATCGCGCATTACAACGCGCAGGACGCGGATGCCTATGTCGCGCTGATGACCGATGATGCCAGCGAAGCCGGCTATCGCGGCGCCGTGGTGCGCGAAGGCAAGGAAGGCACGCGCGAAGGTCTGAAGAAGATGTTCGCCGAATTTCCGGAAAACCGCGCTGAAGTGGTGTGGAGCCAGGAACTGGGCAACTATGTCGTGTTCCACGAACGGGTGTGGCGTTCCAATGCCTCTGAACCCTTCGATGTGGTGGCTGTTTACAGCTTCGAAGACGACAAATGCTCGCGTGTGGAGTTCATCCGCTAATGGCTGACCGCGCCCCCCATCCTGACAGCCCCGAACTGCGTGCGCGCTGGGGCAATTTCATCTGGAACGAAGCCAATCAGGCCAAGGCGAAGGAAATTGTCGCCCGCTATCCTGAAGGGCGCCAGCGCAGCGCGGTAATGCCGTTGCTGGACCTTGCCCAGCGGCAGGTTGGTGAAGAAACCAACACCCAGGGCTGGCTGCCGATTCCGGTGATGGAATATCTGGCGGCTTATCTCGACATGCCGGTGATCCGCGTGCTCGAAGTCGCATCGTTCTACACCATGTACAATATCGCCCCGGTCGGGCGGTTCCATGTGCAGGTTTGCGGCACCACACCGTGCGTGCTGCGCGGTTCGGATGATCTGCTCGAAACCTGCTACAAGCGGGGCATGAAGCAGGGGCACACCACGGCTGACGGGCTGTGGACGCTGACCGAAGTAGAATGCATGGGCAATTGCGCCACGGCGCCAATGGTCCAGATCAACGACGCCAATTACGAAGATCTGACCGCAGACCGGCTTGATGTGGTGCTGGATATGCTGGCCAGCGGGCAGCAGCCCAAGGAAGGCACCCAGGAACCCGGGCGCCATACCAGCGAACCGGCCAATGCGCTGAGCACGCTGAAAGACATGGTCACCGAAAACCACGATTACCGGAGCGCTTGGTAATGCTTGCCGACAAGGATCGCATTTTCACCAATCTCTATGGCTTCCAGTCGTGGCGGCTTGAAGCCGCGCGTAAGCGTGGGGATTGGGACAACACCAAGGATATTCTGGCCAAAGGTCAGGACGCCATCATTGAGGAAATCAAGGCTTCGGGCCTGCGCGGTCGCGGTGGCGCCGGTTTCCCGACCGGCATGAAGTGGTCCTTCATGCCCAAGGAAAGCAAGGACGGTCGTCCCAGCTTCCTGGTTATCAATGCCGATGAATCCGAACCTGGTTCGTGCAAGGATCGCGAAATTATTCGCCATGATCCGCACAAGCTGATCGAAGGGGCGCTGGTCGCCGGCTTCGCCATGCGGGCGCGGGCGGCCTATATCTACATTCGCGGCGAATATATCCGCGAAGCCGAAACCATGTTTGCGGCTGTCGCCGAAGCCTATGACGCGGGCCTGATCGGCAAGAATGCCTGCGGTTCGGGTTATGATTTCGATGTCTTCGTCCATCGCGGCGCGGGCGCTTACATTTGCGGCGAAGAAACCGCGATGATCGAAAGCCTGGAAGGCAAGAAGGGCCAGCCGCGCCTGAAGCCGCCATTCCCGGCAGGGGCAGGGCTCTATGGCTGCCCGACCACGGTCAACAATGTGGAATCCATCGCGGTTGCGCCCACCATCATGCGGCGCAGTGCATCCTGGTTTTCCAGCTTCGGGCGGGAAAACAACAAGGGCACCAAGCTGTTCCAGATCAGCGGCCATGTGGAAAAGCCCTGCGTTGTCGAAGACGCGATGAGCATTCCCTTCCGCGAACTGATCGAAAAGCATTGCGGCGGTATTCGCGGTGGCTGGGACAATCTGCTGGCGGTGATCCCGGGCGGTTCATCCGTGCCGCTGGTTCCGGCGGCGGATATCATGGATGCACCGATGGATTTCGACGGCCTGAAGGCTGTCGGTTCCGGCCTCGGCACCGCAGCGGTGATCGTGATGGACAAGTCCACCGACATCGTTCGCGCGATCAGCCGGATCAGCTATTTCTACAAGCATGAAAGCTGCGGCCAGTGCACACCCTGCCGTGAAGGCACGGGCTGGATGTGGCGGATGATGGAACGGCTGCGCACCGGTGATGCGGCGGTCGAGGAAATCGACATGCTGCAGCAGGTGACCAAGCAGGTCGAAGGCCACACCATCTGCGCGCTGGGCGATGCAGCTGCCTGGCCGATCCAGGGCCTGATCAAGCATTTCCGCCCGGAACTGGAACATCGCATTGCCGTGCGTGAAGCGGCGTTGAAGGAAGCGGCTGAGTGAAGTCTGCCGCCTGCCTTGTTTTGACAGCTGCGCTGACAGCGGTAGCGGTGCCTGTGGCACCTGCTGCTGCTGCCGATGATGCGCAACAGTTGGACCGGGTGTATCTGCGCTATTCAGGTGCCACGCGCGCCTTGCGCAAGTGGATGTCATGTGAAGTGGCCGCTCAGCCGGAAGCCGCACGGCGGCTATTTGATGCTTCATTTGGCAGCGCTGAGCAGTTCAATGCGACCAACACCTTCTTTGGACCCGACGATGAAACCCATTGTCTGATCCTGGTGGCCAATCGTGTTCGGGCAAATGGAATTGCGGTCTTGGGCACAATTGCCGAAATGCTGATGCGCAAAGATGCCCCCGCCGGGACGGTCCGCAAGCTGTTGCCTAATCCGGTTGCCGGTGGTGGTTCCTTTACGTGGACGAGCGGGCGGGTTTCATCGGAGCAGGAGAGCATGCACATTCCGGTGGCTTACTGCCTGGTGGATACGCAGCCTGCTCAGATGGCTGAACTCCTCGCTACGGATGAAACATCCAACGCGGAACGGCGCCTGTTCAATGCCATGACGGGCGTAATCAGGAATTGCATGCCAAACGGCAGACAGCAGACGCTGCAGCCGATGTTTCTGCGCAACGCCCTGGCGATTGCCTACCACTATGCCTCGCGCCCTGTTGATGCTTCGGCGTCTGCCAGGGCAGCCAATGTACAAAATGCGCCAGCGGGTGAACGTTAATGCCTAAAGTTACCGTCGATGGTCAGGAAATCGAAGTTCCCGCAGGGGCAACCGTGCTGCAGGCTTGCGAGCTTGCCGGCAAGGAAGTGCCGCGTTTCTGCTATCACGAACGGCTGAGCATCGCCGGCAATTGCCGCATGTGCCTGGTCGAAGTGAAGCCGGGACCGCCCAAACCGCAGGCGAGCTGCGCCCTGCCGGCTGCCGAAGGCCAGGAAATTCGCACCGACAGCGAAATGGTCAAGAAGGCGCGGGAAGGGGTGATGGAATTCCTCCTGATCAACCACCCGCTGGATTGCCCGATCTGCGATCAGGGCGGCGAATGCGATCTGCAGGATCAGTCCGTGGCCTATGGCCGGGGCAAGTCGCGCTATGATGAAAACAAGCGCGCGGTCACCGAAAAATACATGGGTCCGCTGATCAAGACGGTGATGACCCGCTGCATCCACTGCACCCGCTGTGTGCGCTTCTCCGAAGAAGTGGCCGGCGTGGATGAAATCGGCGCGCTCTATCGCGGCGAGAACATGCAGATCACCACCTATCTGGAACGAGCAGCCGAACATGAGCTGTCGGCCAATGTGATCGATCTGTGCCCCGTTGGTGCGCTGACAAGTCGCCCCTATTCCTTCGAAGCCCGTCCGTGGGAACTGAAAAAGACACTGTCGATCGACGTCAGCGATGCCGTGGGCGCGAATATCCGCCTGGATAGCCGTGGCCGCGAAGTGCTGCGCATTCTGCCGCGCATCAATGATGACGTGAATGAAGAATGGATCAGCGACAAGGCGCGGTTCCAGGTTGATGGCCTCACCCGCCGCCGGCTCGACAAGGTGTGGATCCGCAAGGAAGGCAAGCTGGCCCGCGCCAGCTGGGATGAAGCCTTCCGTGCGATTGCCGCCGTCAATGCCGGTGCAAGCGTTGCCGCCGTGGCCGGTGATCTGCTCGATTGCGAAACCATGTTTGCGGCCAAGAAGCTGCTTGGCGCGATGGGTTCCTCGCTGATCGAAAGCCGCCAGACGGGCATGGCCTATCCGGTCGACAATCTGGCTGCGGTGAATTTCAATTCGACGCTGGCCGGCATTGAAGAGGCTGATGCGATCCTGATCGTGGGCAGCCACATCCGCTGGGAAGCGCCGCTGGTGAATGTTCGCCTGCGCAAGGCAGCCAAGCGCGGTGCGAAGATCTTCCTGGTCGGTGCGGAATGGGAAACCACCTTCGCCGCCGAATTCCTGGGCGAAGATCTGGCTGTGCTGAACAATCTGCCCGATTATGTGAACGACGCGATGAAGGGGGCAGAGCGCCCGGCGGTCATTCTGGGTGGTGCGGCGCTGGCGAATGGGGCGCTGGCCCCGGCACTGACGCTGGCAGAAGGCTGGAACCTGGTTCGCGAAGGCTGGAACGGCTTCAATGTGCTGCACATGGCCGCTGCCCGCATGGGCGCGCTGATGCTGGGCTTTGCCCAGACCGGCGGCATGGCCGATCTGGTTTCCGCCAAGCCCAAACTGCTGCTGGCGCTGGGCGCGGATGAAGTGAATTTCGCCGCCTTTGACGGCGCGCTGAAGGTCTATATCGGCCATCACGGCGACAAGGGCGCTGCCGCAGCAGACATCGTGCTGCCGGCCAGTTCCTATACCGAAAAGCCGGGCACCTATGTGAACACCGAAGGCCGCGTGCAATATGCGGACAAGGCCGTGTTTGCCCCGGGTGATGCCCGTGAAGACTGGACCATCCTGCGCGCGCTGGCCGATGCGCTGGGCGTGAATGTCGGTTTCGACAGCTTCCCGCAGCTTCGCGCCGCCATGGTCGCCGAAGTGCCGGCACTGGGCCAGGAAGGCCTGGCCGATTACGGCGCCCTGCCGGCGGCTGTTGCTGGTTTGAAGGCCGAAGGGCAGATCGCTGCCTATCCGATCAAGGATTTCTATCTGACCAACCCGATCGCGCGTGCCAGCGCGACCATGCAGGATTGTTCGGCAGAACTGATCCATGGTGAAGACGTGCTGGAGGCCGCAGAGTGACCGCGCTGTTTCAAAGCTGGGGCATGACCTATGAATGGGCGTGGTTCACCTCGACCATTGCCGGGATTCTGCTGATCGCCCTGCCGCTGATGCTGGCCGTGGCAATGATCATCTATGTCGACCGCAAGATCTGGGCCGCCATGGCGCTCCGCAAGGGGCCCAATGTCGTCGGTCCTTTCGGTCTGCTGCAGAGCTTTGCCGATGGTCTGAAGGTGTTCCTTCAGGAAACCATCATCCCCTCGGCCGCGAACAAGGGCCTGTTCCTGATCGCGCCGATCATCACCTTCACCGTGGCACTGATTGCCTGGGCGGTGATCCCGTTCAATTCGGGCGCGGTGCTGGCGGATATCAATGTCGGCCTGCTCTACATTCTCGCGGTCAGCTCGCTCGGCGTTTACGGCGTGGTGATCTCGGGCTGGGCCTCGAACTCCAAATATCCGTTCTTTTCCGCGATGCGCGCTGCCGCGCAGATGATCAGCTATGAAGTCTCCATCGGCTTCACCCTGGTCTGCGTGGTGCTGTATGCCGGCACGTTCAACATGAACGGCATCATCGAGGCGCAGAAGGGTTTTGGCCTTGGCATCGTCAACGGCTTCTTCTTCAACCTGCTGCTGTTCCCGATGTGGGTGGTGTTCCTGATTTCGGCCCTGGCTGAAACCGCACGCGCCCCGTTCGATCTGACCGAAGCGGAAAGCGAACTGGTTGCCGGTTACCAGACCGAATATTCGTCCATGAGCTTCGCGCTCTTCTGGCTCGGCGAATATGCCAATGTGCTGCTGATGTGCACGCTCAATGCCGTGCTGTTCTTCGGTGGCTGGCTGCCGCCGCTGGATTGGGCACCGCTTTACGTGATCCCGGGCTGGATCTGGCTGTTTGCGAAGATCTTCTTCTTCTTCTTCGTCTTCTCCTGGATCAAGGCGACCGTGCCGCGGTTCCGCTATGACCAGCTGATGCGCCTGGGCTGGAAGGTCTTCCTGCCGCTGAGCCTGCTGTTCGTAGTGCTGATCTCTGGCTGGCTGATGCTGACGAGGTATGGCTGATGGCTGATCACCGGTTCCACACCCATTCCGGCGCGATCATGCTGCGCCCATCGGTTTCCACAGTGTGCATTGGCACAAAGACGCAGAAGGCCTGCAAATGACCGTCACTCAGTTCGTCAAAGCGTTTACGCTGTGGGAATTCGTGAAGGCGCATGCCTTGACGCTGAAATATTTCTTCAAGCCGAAGGCGACGATCAACTATCCCTTCGAAAAGAACCCGCTGTCGCCGCGTTTCCGTGGTGAACATGCGCTGCGCCGTTATCCCAATGGCGAAGAACGCTGCATTGCCTGCAAGCTGTGCGAAGCGGTCTGCCCGGCGCAGGCGATCACCATTGAAGCCGAACCGCGTGAAGACGGCAGCCGCCGGACCACGCGTTACGACATCGACATGACCAAGTGCATTTACTGCGGCTTCTGTCAGGAAGCCTGCCCGGTGGATGCGGTGGTGGAAGGGCCGAACTTCGAATATGCGACCGAAACGCGCGAAGAACTGCTCTATGACAAGGCCAAGCTGCTGGCGAACGGTGACAAGTGGGAGCGTGCAATTGCCGCGAACCTTGAAGCCGATGCGCCCTATCGCTAGGCGCGCAGCAGACTGAACGGGGCACCATGATTCAGACACTCGCCTTTTACCTCTTCGCGGCCATGGTTGTTGCCAGCGCCGCGTTGACGATCCTCGCGCGCAATCCGGTGCATTCCGTGATGTGGCTTATCCTGGCGTTCTTCAACGCCGCCGGGCTGATGGTCATCGTCGGCGCCGAATTCATCGCCATGCTGCTGGTCATCGTTTATGTCGGTGCCGTCGCGGTGCTGTTCCTGTTCATCGTCATGATGCTGAACATCGATTTCGCGGAACTGCGTGCCGGCTTCATGAAGAACTTCCCACTGGGCATCGCGATTGCGCTGGTTCTGCTGGCGGAACTGGTGCTGGGCGTTGGCGCCTATCGCGCCGGTGCGCTGGAACTGGGTGTACCCGATGGCAGCGCGGCCCCGATCCTGGGCGCCAGCAATATCGAGAACATCGGTGCGCTGATGTATGGCCGTTACCTGTTCCTGTTCGAAAGCGCGGGTCTGATCCTGCTGGTGGCCATGATCGGTGCGATCGTGCTGACCCACCGCGAACAGCGCGCAGCCCGCGGACACCAGAACATTGCCAAGCAGATTGCGCGCCAGCCTGAAGACGCAATCGTCAATACCAAGCCTGAAGTCGGAAAGGGGGTGCAGCTGTGATTGGCATCGAACATTATGTCGTTGTCAGCTCGATCCTGTTCGTGCTCGGCGTGCTCGGCATTTTCCTCAACCGCAAGAATGTGATCATCATCCTGATGGCGATCGAACTGATCCTGCTGGCGGTGAATATCAATCTGGTCGCCTTCAGCGCCTTCCTGGGCGATCTGACCGGGCAGATCTTTGCCATGTTCGTGCTGACGGTTGCCGCAGGCGAAGCGGCCATCGGCCTGGCCATTCTGGTCATCTATTTCCGTGATCGCGGCACCATTGCGGTCGACGATGTCAATCGGATGAAGGGGTAACACGTGCACTCCATTCTGATCATCGTTTTCGCGCCGCTGCTGGCGTCGATCATTGCCGGGCTGGGCAATCGCCACATCGGCAATGTTCCGGCTAAGGTTATCACCACGGCGGGCCTGTTCATTTCCTGCGGCCTGTCCTGGCCGATCTTCCTGCAATATCTGGGCGGCGATGTTGCCGCGCAGGTGGTGCCGGTTCTGAAGTGGGTTCAGTCGGGCAGCATGAGCTTCGACTGGGCGCTGCGGGTTGATACGCTGACCGCGATCATGCTGGTGGTGATCACCAGCGTGTCTGCGCTGGTTCACCTCTACAGCTGGGGCTACATGGATGAAGATCCGGATCAGCCGCGCTTCTTCGCCTATCTGAGCCTGTTCACCTTCGCCATGCTGATGCTGGTGACGGCGGACAATCTGGTGCAGATGTTCTTTGGCTGGGAAGGCGTTGGTCTGGCGTCCTATCTGCTGATCGGTTTCTGGTTCAAGAAGCCCAGCGCCGGCGCTGCCGCGATCAAGGCCTTTGTGGTCAACCGCGTGGGTGACCTTGGCTTCATGCTGGGTATCTTCGGCACCTTCCTGGTGTTCCAGACGACCTCCATCCCGGAAATCCTGGCTGCTGCCCCGGCAATGAAGGGCGTATCGACCATCGGCTTCCTGGGCATGCGTGTCGACACCATGACCGTGCTGTGCCTGCTGCTGTTCGTCGGCGCGATGGGCAAGTCTGCGCAGCTTGGCCTGCACACCTGGCTTCCGGACGCGATGGAAGGCCCGACCCCGGTGTCGGCGCTGATCCACGCAGCCACCATGGTCACCGCCGGTGTCTTCATGGTCTGCCGTCTGTCGCCGATGTTTGAAGCAGCTCCGATTGCGCTGGGCGTTGTCACCTTCATTGGTGCGGCAACCTGTCTGTTCGCGGCCACGGTTGGCACGACGCAGTGGGACATCAAGCGCGTCATCGCCTATTCGACCTGTTCGCAGCTGGGCTACATGTTCTTTGCCGCAGGCGTTGGCGCCTATGGCGCGGCCATGTTCCACCTGTTCACGCACGCTTTCTTCAAGGCGCTGCTGTTCCTGGGCGCGGGCAGTGTGATCCACGCCATGCACCATGAACAGGATATGCGCTATTACGGCGGCCTGCGCCGGCATATCCCGATCACCTTCTGGGCGATGATGGCCGGTACGCTGGCGATCACCGGGGTGGGCGTCTATCATCTGGGTGTTGGCTTCGCCGGTTTCTTCTCCAAGGATGCCATCATCGAAGTCGCTTATGCGAGCGGTACCGAAGTTGGGCGCTTCGCCTTCTGGATCGGTGTCTTCGCCGCCCTGCTGACCAGCTTCTATTCCTGGCGTCTGATGTTCCTGACCTTCTGGGGCAAGCCGCGCTGGATCCAGAGCGAGCATATCCAGCACGCCGTGCATGATGCCCATGGCCATCATGATGATCACGCTGCGCATGACGACCATGCCGCACATGATGATCATGGCCATGCGCATGCCCATCATGGCGATGATCACGGCCATGCCGCTGATCACGGGGATGGTACGGGTGGTTATCACCCGCATGAAAGCCCCTGGGTCATGCTGGTGCCGCTGGTTGTGCTTTCTGTTGGTGCAGTGGCCGCAGGGCAGGTGTTCAAGGGCGCGTTCCTTGATACGGCTGCCTTCTGGAACGGTTCGATCGCCTATAATGAGCACCTGATGCATGCGATGCATGAAGTGCCCTATCTGGTGAAATATGCCGCACTGATCGTGATGCTGACCGGTCTGCTGATTGCCTGGTACGGTTACATCAAGAACACCAGTTTCCCGCGCAGCGTGGCCGAACAGCTGGGCCCGGTGTATCGTTTCCTCTTCAACAAATGGTACTTCGATCAGCTGTACCACATCATCTTCGTCAAGCCGGCGTTCTGGCTTGGTCGCCAGTTCTGGCAGCGGGGTGATGTAGGCCTGATCGATCGCTTCGGCCCGAACGGCGCCGCATGGCTGGTCGACCAGGGTGCAGTTCTCGCGAAGAAGGTCCAGTCGGGCTATCTCACCAGCTATGCGCTTGTGATGCTGCTCGGCCTTGTTGCCGCTATCAGCTGGGTGCTTGTGTAATGGGGGGCTTCCCGATCCTTTCGCTGATGTTGCTCGTGCCGTTGGTCGGTGCGATCGCCTGCCTGTTTTCCGAAGCGAAAACGGCGCGGATTATCGCACTGGTGGCAACGCTGGCCAATCTTGGCCTCGGCATCATCCTGTGGGCCAATTATGATATTGGCGGTGCGCAGTGGCAGTTCACGGAACGGGCGGATCTGTTCGCCGGTTTCCAGTGGGCGCTGGGCATTGATGGCATCGCCCTGATGCTGATCGTGCTGTCGGTGTTCCTGATGCCGATCTGCATTGGCGCCAGCTGGTCGTCGATCACCAAGCGTGTTGGCGAGTATATGGCCGCTTTCCTGATGGTGGAGGTGCTGATCATCGGCGTGTTCACCGCGCAGGATCTGCTGCTGTTCTACATCTTCTTCGAAGCTGGCCTGATCCCGATGTATCTGATCATCGGCGTCTGGGGCGGGGACAACCGCATTTACGCCAGCTACAAGTTCTTCCTCTACACGCTGCTCGGCTCTGTGCTGATGCTGATCGCGATGCTGTGGATGGTCCGTGAAGCCGGCACCAGCGACATCCCGACGCTGATGACCTATGACTTCCCGCCGGCGGCGCAGACCTGGCTGTTCCTGGCCTTCTTCGCCAGCTTCGCAGTGAAGATGCCGATGTGGCCGGTCCACACCTGGTTGCCTGACGCGCACGTTCAGGCACCGACGGCAGGCTCGATCATCCTGGCCGGCGTGCTGCTGAAGATGGGTGGCTACGGCTTCATCCGCTTCAGCCTGCCGATGTTCCCGGAAGCCAGCGCACAGTTTGGCTGGCTGATCTGGGCGCTGTCGATGGTGGCGGTTGTGGTTACCAGTCTGATCGCGCTGGTGCAGAACGATATGAAGAAGCTGATCGCCTATTCATCGGTCGCGCATATGGCGATCGTGACGATCGGCCTGTTCGCCTTCAATGTGCAGGGTCTCGAAGGCGCGATGATCGTGATGCTGAGCCACGGCCTGGTGTCGGGTGCGCTGTTCCTGTGCGTTGGCATCATTTACGATCGCCTGCACACACGCGAAATCTCGCGTTACGGTGGCCTGGCCATCAACATGCCGATGTATGCGATGTTCTTCCTGCTGTTCACCATGGCCAGCATCGGCCTGCCGGGGACCAGCGGTTTCGTGGGTGAATTCCTGTCGCTGGCTGGCATCTATCAGGTGTCGAGCTGGGTGGCGCTGGTCTGCACCACGGGCATCATTCTGGGCGCGGCCTATATGCTGCTGCTCTATCGTCGGGTTGCCTTTGGCGATCAGGTGAATGCCGATGCCGCCGCGATGAAGGACATCAATGCCCGCGAATGGATGATGCTGGCACCGCTGGCTGCCGCAGCACTGTGGATGGGCGTCTATCCCGAAAGCTTCCTGGCGCCGATGCGCAAGGATATCGCCACCCTGGATGCGCGCGTTGCCCGTTCGGCGCCGCATGGGGATGCGAAAGTGACCATTACCGAAAAGGCAGCTGCTGCCGATGAACATGCCGCGCATGAGGGGGCGCACTGATGGAATTACAGGCTTCCCTCTCGCTGATTGCGCCGGAAATTGTTCTGTCGCTGTCGGCCCTTGCGCTGCTGCTGATTGGTGCGTGGGGTGGTGACAAGACCGCCCGCGTGAACAGCTATGCCGCGTGCATCGCTCTGGTGTTCTGCTTCGTCATCGTGGCGCCGCGTGTCTGCGCCGGGGCTTCCGGGCCGGATACGGTGGCCTTCTTTGGCCAGTTCAAGGCCGATGCCTTTGCAGGTTTTGCCAAGCTGCTGATCTATATCGCCAGCGGTGCAGCCCTGCTGATCGCGCCGAGCTATCTGGAACGGATCGGCGCGATGCGTGCCGAATATCCGGTGCTGGTGATCCTGGCGACGCTGGGCATGAGCATCATGGTGTCGGCCGGTGATCTGCTGACGCTGTATATCGGCCTCGAGCTCAATTCGCTCGCCGCCTATGTGCTGGCCGCCTTTGTCCGTTCGGACTCCCGTTCGGCCGAAGCAGGTCTGAAGTATTTCGTCCTTGGCGCGCTGGCGTCGGGCATTCTGCTGTTCGGCATGAGCCTCACCTATGGTTTTGCCGGCACGACCAATTTCAGCGCGATCAACACGGTCGTGGCCGAAGGGCTTTCGGGCGGTGCGCTGTTCGGGCTGATCTTCATGCTGGTTGGTCTGGCGTTCAAGATCAGCGCCGTGCCGTTCCACATGTGGACCCCGGACGTTTATGAAGGCGCGCCGACCCCGGTTACCGCTTTCTTCGCCAGTGCGCCCAAGGTCGCGGCCGTTGCGCTGCTGTCCCGCGTGGCACTGGAAGCGTTCGGCAGCCAGGTGGCCGCATGGTATCAGGTGGTGGTCTTCGCCGCGCTGGCATCCATCGTGGTCGGGGCGCTGGGCGCCATCGGTCAGAAGAACATCAAGCGTCTGCTTGCCTATTCTTCGATCAACAACGTCGGCTTCATCCTGGTCGGCCTGGCGGCCGGCACGGCACAGGGCGCAGCATCGATGCTGGTCTATCTGGCGGTCTATGTCGCGATGACGATCGGCAGCTTTGTCGCCCTGTTGATGATGAAGACCGAAGACGGCGAACAGATTGAATCCATCGCTGATCTGGCCGGACTGCGCAGCACCAATCCGGTGCTGGCGTTCTGCCTGATGTCGATGATGTTCAGCCTTGCCGGTATCCCGCCGTTCCTGGGTTTCTGGGGCAAGCTGGTGGTGTTCGAAGCTGCGGTTGACGCCAATATGGTGCTGCTGGCCCTGCTGGCGATTGCTGCCAGCGTGATCGGCGCATTCTATTATCTGAAGATCGTCAAGACGATGTTCTTCGATGCGCCGTCGGGTGTGGTGCTGGGCAAGAGTGACGGGATCCATTGGGCGCTGCTGATCATCAGCACGCTGGTGATCTCTCCGCTGGGCTGGCTCGCCACCGGTTGGTTCTTCGATCTGGCCGAACGCGCTGCGGCGACCCTGTTCCTGCTGAGCTGATTTGCCACCCCGCATCGACACGATTGCCGAAACGGGTTCGACGAATGCCGATCTGATCGCACGGCTTGCTGCCGGCGATCCCCAACCCGAGGGCAGCTGGCTGGTCGCAGACCGCCAGCGTGCCGGCCGGGGGCGGCAAGGGCGGCAATGGATCGACGCCCCGGGCAATTTCATGGGCTCCACGGTGATCCGTCTGGCCCCGTCTGATCCACCGGCACCAAGCCTGTCGTTCGTGGCGGCACTGGCGGTGTATGAGGCTATTCTGGCGCATCTGGCACAGCCCGTGGTGCTCAGCCTGAAATGGCCGAATGACGTGCTGCTGGCCGGCGCCAAATTCTGCGGCATTCTGCTGGAACGCGAAGGCGATTGGGCTGTGCTGGGCGTGGGCGTCAATCTCGCCGCGGCGCCTGCGCTGCCGGATCGCGAAACCCGCAGCCTGGCGCAAAGCGGCCCGGCGCCCGCCCGGGACAGTTTTGCCCTGCAACTGGCAGACAGTTTTGAACGGGAACTGGCCCGCTGGCGGCAATTCGGCCTGCAGCCCTTCCTTGCCCGCTGGCTGGCGGCGGCCCATCCCATCGGGGCTGCCTTGTCGGTCCATGACGGGCTGGGGGTTCGGGTGCAGGGTCAGTTTGACGGGCTGGAACCCGATGGCGCGCTGCGCCTGCGCTTGGCGGATGGCGGACTGCGTGTCATCCATGCCGGGGATGTGGTGGTGGAGGGAAGCTGATGCTGCTGGCTGTTGATGTCGGGAACACCAATGTCGTCTTCGCGCTGTATGACGGGGCCGAATTGCGCACCCGCTGGCGGATTGCCACCGATGCCCGCCGCACCGGCGATGAATATGCCGTATGGCTGATGCAGTTGCTGCAGCTGGAAGTCATTGACCGGTCAGCTATCACCCAGATGATCGTCAGCACGGTTGTGCCCCGCGCGCGGCACAATCTGCAGGTGCTGGGGCAGAAATATTTCGGCTTGGAACCGCTGTTCGCCGGGGAAGGGGCTGCCGCCTGGACGATCCCCATCGATGTTGACGAACCCCGGTCTTTGGGCGCTGACCGGGCGGTCAATGCCATTGCGGCGCATGCCCGTTACCCCGGCGATTTGATCATCATCGATTTCGGTACGGCGACCACATTCGATGTTGTCGATTTCAACGGTGCCTATAAGGGCGGCATCATCGCCCCGGGCATCAATCTGTCGCTGGATGCACTGGTGAACAACACCGCCAAGCTGCCGCGTATCGCCATTGAAAGCCCGCGTGACCGGTCCGTTATTGGCCGCAACACCGAAGACGCCATGCTGATTGGCGTGTTCTGGGGCTATGTGGCGATGATGGAAGGGCTGATCACCCGGCTGAAACAGGAAATCGGCCGGCCGGCACGGGTTATTGCCACGGGCGGGCTCGCGATCCTGTTTGATCGCCACACCGATATATTTGACGCGATCGAAACCGACCTCACTCTCGAAGGGCTGGCGATGCTGGCCGAACAGGCTGCACAAAAATGAAAAAGAATTTCGCTCCCGAAGATGAACTGCTGTTCCTCGCCCTGGGCGGGTCGGGAGAGATCGGCATGAACGTCAACCTCTATGGTTGCCGTGGAAAATGGCTGATGGTCGATCTGGGCATGAGCTTCGGCGCCAATGAATATCCGGGCACCGAACTGTTGTTCGCGGATATGGAGTTCATAGAGGAACGCGCGGAAGACCTGCTCGGCATCGTGCTGACCCATGCGCATGAAGACCATATTGGCGCGATCCCCTATTTCGCTGCCGATCTGGGCGTGCCGCTCTATGCCACGCCCTTCACCGCCGAACTGATCCTGCGCAAATTGCAGGAAGCGGGCATCGCGAAAGAGGTCAAACTCAACATCATTGAGGAGGACCACGGCAAGATCGTGCTGGGTGATTTCGAGATCACCTATATTCCGCTCGCGCACTCGATTGCCGAAGGCAATGCGTTGCTGATCGAAACCCCGTTCGGGCGGATCTTCCATACCGGCGACTGGAAGCTGGATGAAGAACCGCTGATCGGTGAACCGGCGACCGAGGATGAACTGATCGCCATCGGCGATGAAGGCGTGCTGGCGCTGGTGTGCGATTCCACCAATGTCTTCAATCCGGCGCCGTCCGGATCAGAAGGCGCGGTCTATCGCGGCCTGCTGGATGAAGTGAAGCGCCACAATGGCAAGCGGGTGCTGGTTACCACCTTTGCCTCCAACGTCGCCCGTTTGCAGACGCTGGGCTACATCGCCCAGGAAACCGGCCGCCAGCTGTGCGTGGCCGGGCGTTCGCTCGACCGGATTATCGAAGTCGCGCAGGACAATGGCTATCTGCAGGATTTCCCGAAGACGGTGGATTTCGATCGGGCGATGGACCTGCCGCGTGGGGAGGTGCTGATTATCGCCACCGGTGGTCAGGGCGAACCGCGTGCGGCGCTGGCCCGGATTGCCGATGAAAATCACCAGATCAGTCTGGTATCAGGCGATGTGGTGCTGTTTTCCAGCCGGCAGATCCCGGGCAATGAACTGGCCATTGGCAAGATCCAGAATGCGCTGGCCGATCGCGGCATCACCATGATTACTGACCGGCAGAGTGCGATCCATGTGTCCGGCCATCCCGGACGGCCTGAGCTGGAAATGCTCTATGGCTGGCTGCGGCCGGAAATTCTGGTGCCGGTGCATGGTGAGATCCGCCACATGCTGGAACAGGCACGTCTGGGCAAGGCGCGCGGCATTCCCCATTCGGTTTCGCAGAAGAATGGCGACATCGTGCGCCTCGCGCCGGGCAAGCCGGGCAAATTGGCCAGCGTGCCGACCGGCCGCCTGGTGCTGGATGGCGACATCATCATTCCGGCCAATGGTGATGCGATCACCACCCGCCGCCGGCTTGCACGCGATGGTCTGGTGATTGTGGTGATCGACGGTCGCGGCAATCCGCAGGTGGAAGGCGTCGGCCTGCCGCTGGAGGAAGATTACGCCGAATTCGTCGCCGAGGCGGAAAAGGATGTGTCGGCTGCGCTGCAGAAACTGCGCGGTGCAGACCGGCAGGATCGTGCGGTGGTCAGCGAAGCGGCCCGTCTGGCCGCGCGCCGTGCGGCGCAGCGCTGGTCCGGCAAGAAGCCGCAGACCCGCGTCATACTGACCAATGGGTGACGCGCGATGAAATGGACATCCATTCTGGCGATCTATGTGCTGATCTGGACGATGAGCGCCTTCATTGTTCTGCCTCTGGGCATTCGCACCGACAATGAAGAGGGCAAGGCGCTGGTGCCGGGACAGGCGCCCAGTGCGCCATCCAATTTCCGCCCCTGGCAGGTGATCGTGCGTGCGACCGTGCTGGCCACGCTGCTGTGTGGCCTGTTCGTGCTGAATTACATCTATGGCTGGGTCGGGGTGGAGGACATCAATGTCTTTGGCGAACCACCCAATCTGGACGAATTCGATTTCCCGGCGCGAAGCTGAGAACAAAAAAGGGGGCGCAGGATTGGATCCTGCGCCCCCTTTTTGTGGCGTAATGCTGGTGATGATCAGTCGCGCAGCCGGTCGATCGCCTGAGCCAGCACGACATAGAGCTTGCCCATGTCGGACGACAGCAGCGTCACGGCCATGGAATGGCCATCGCGGGTGGCCAGCACGGTCCGCAGCATCGATTCAAAATCATGGATGTAGCGATTGACGGTGTGCCGGAATTCATCATCGGCCTGATAGATATCGGTGACCCCGCGGGCATCGGCGGCATCCAGCAGCTTCACGGCGCGGCGGGTGAAGATGCCCCGGTCACCGCGCAGATAGCTGGCCCAGGCGGTGTCTGACACTTCGCTTTCCAGCGCCTTGGCAATATCGATCGCGGCCGAATTCAGGCTTTCGGTGATCAGCGCCGTGCGGCGGGTGAAGTCGTTGTCGACCTGTTCGGTGGCCTGTTCGCGCGCATCCGCCACGCGGGTTTCCAGGCTGTCCGCCAGCGCGCCGACGCGGTTGAGTTCATCACCCAGCTGGGACAGGGTTTCCCGTCCGGCTTCACCGGCGCGGCGGGCCATGTCTTCCAGCGCGGCGATGCTGGTCGCCGCCCTTTCGCTGAGCACCTGATCCACGGCCGCGCCGCTTTCGATTGCCAGCTGTTCGGCGATTTCGCGGATCGCTTCGGATTTTTCCGAACGCAGCGCGGACAGCACGCTGCCGGCTTTCTGTTCCAGCGTCGCCACGGCGGAGGCGAGCTCGGACCGGGACTGGACGGAAAGCGCTTCGGACAATTGCGACAGGCCGGTCAGGCGCCGTTCGATCTGTTCCAGCTGCTCCACGGTCATCTGGCCGCTGATGAAGGCGTTTTCGACATGGCTGGACAGATTGGCGCTGTTGATATTGGCTTCGACCACCAGTGCGGCCAGTTCCTGCGCACGGACATCGAACCGGTTGAGCCGGGTTTCCGCTTCTTCCAGCGCATCGGGCAGTTCTTCGCGGCTGTGCTGTGCGCCTGACTGGATGATTTCGAGCAGACGCATGCTGTCTTCGGTCAGGCGGGCCAGCTGGTCGCCGCTGTCCTTCAACGCGTTGCGATTGCGGTCGAGGCTGATGGTGAGATCGTGCGAGGCCAGCGCCACGCGTTCCTGGGCTTCGCCGCCTTCGGTTGTCAGGCGGTGCAGGCCTTCGCCCAATTGCTGCAGGCGCAGTTTCAATCCGTCGCAGCGTTCGGCGATGCCGGACAGGTGAGACAGATGTTCCTGATGCTGTTCCAGCATTTCCTGATCGAAAGTGGCGATGCGCGTTTCCAGCCCGGTCAGGGCGGCGGCCTCTCTTTCATCCGACAGGCGAATGCGCCGCTGGAATTCGGCATCGAGCAGATCGCGCCGGCGGACGATGGTCGTGTCGATCTGCTGGGCCTGGCTGTCGAGCTCGACCAGCCGCTGCTTGGCGGACTCCAGGGCCCGGGCATCGGCATCGGCAACGCGCTGCAGCGCTTCGTTCAGCTGGTTTTCCAGCGCGGTGATCGCATCGGTCCAGACATCACGCACCTGATCCTGCCCATCACGCAGGGCAGCCGTCAGCTGATTGCCTTCCTGACGCAGCGCCAGCATGCGATCGCGCATGGCCGAAACGGCGGTTTCTTCGCCCGAACGCAGGGCTTCGGCACGCTGGGCCAGTTCGTCGCTCAGCGCGTCAGCGCGGCGATGCAGGGCGGCAAAGGCTTCCACCTCGCGGCCATCCAGCTCTGCCCGGAAGGCAGCGCTGCGATCGGCCAGCGCGGCAAAGCGCTTGCTGGTGAGCGTATCCATCTGGTCGACCTGGGCCGAGAAGCTGGCGATGGCCTGGGTGACCCGTTCCTGCAGCGCGGCAATCTGGCCATCGCTGGAAATGCCGGCTTCCTGCAACCGGTTCATGCCATCGACCAGCCCGTCCAGTTCCGAACGGGCGGTGTTGCCGGCATGGCCGATCTGGCTGGCGACATCGCGCACAGAATTGGAGATGACCGGCAGCCCGTCGCGCAGCCGATCCATATTTTCGACTGCGGTGGTGCTGACCGAACCAATGGCTTCCACTTCGGCACCATTGTTGTGGATCAGTTGCTGCAAACGGTCCGCATTGGTGGACAGCCGTTCAACCGCAACCCGGCCCAGCGATTCCAGATCGCGCGACTGGGCAGCGATGAAGTCACGCGCCATGCTCAGTTCGCGATTGACCGATTCCAGCCGTGTTTCGAGAAGGCGGGATTCTTCGGACAGCATGCGGGCCGCATCGCCGAACCGATTGGCTTCGCGCCGGCTGCTGCGCATGACCAGCAACCAGATGCTGACCACCAGCAGCACGGGAACCGCCCAGTCGACGATCCAGCCAGACCATTGTGCCGGCGTGCCCCCGGCGGAAATCGCGCGGTTGTTGGCCCAGAAGAAGAAACCGGTCCAGGCCGCGACGGCCGTTCCGGCAATCGCCGGCGGCAACCATTCGCGCGCTGGTCCGTTGACAGGTTCATCTTCGAAGCCGGTGTGCCAGGGCAGTTCTTCCCCGTCGTCGTCCTCCGTTGCCTGTATGTAGGCATCGTCAAGGACGAGCGTATCCGGCGTTTCATCGGCCGGTTGGCCGACAGCGATCAAATTATTTCTCCCTGTCATTGATAACAGATACCACAAGGGCGGACGGGATAAAGCCCGCCGTGAAGCTGTGCCCCGCTTTCGCTGTTCAAGGGTGGTAATATTGCGCCGAACAAAAAGCCCGGGCCACCAAATCAGCCAGGCAATGATCAATACCCTTCGTTACCGCGCCGTCTGGTGTTTTCCATTGGACCTCATAGGTTTGGCGAAACGGGGAAGGGGCGATTCGATGATGGGAAAATGGGCGGCTGTTTGCGGAACGGCCATGGCGGTGATGCTGTCGGGTTGCTGGACCGCATCAGCATCACTGATGCCGGTTGCAGAGCGGGATATTCCCGCGTTTCAGACCAACGCCGCCGGGGCGATTGTCTATGAAGCCAATTCAGGCGACCGGCGCACACTGACCCTGGGCGCAGAGCGGGTGTTCAGCAGTGTCATGAACAATGGCACGACCGATTTCGCCCGTGGCACCGTGATGTTCGATCAGATCGCCCCGGGCGTCTATCTGGCCGAGGAAAGCGGGTCTGAAGGCATTTCCTATGGTCTGGTGATGTTCGACAGTGCCGGGGATGTGCGGGTTCACAATCTGGAGTGTGGCTCCATTCCGCCCAATGTGAGGGCGGAACTCATGATCCGGGTGGATGAGAATGCCAGCCGTTGCCGTTTCGGCACCTATAATCAGGTGCTGGCTGCCTTGCGGGCCGGGGGCGACAATTACGCCACGCGTTTTCCGGCGGACAAGGCCAACAGCCGTTACAGCCCGCTGCGCAACTGATCTGCCCCATCCTGCGATGGCCATATACACTTCGTCTTAATATCTGGGTGTTTATGGCGGTAACCATGGCCATTCAGGTAGCAGATTTTGACGCAACCCTTGCCGCAGCCGCAGGTGATGATCTGGGGCTGATGGCTGAACTGCGCGCGGGCTTTCTTGAAAGCCTGACCCATCAGGTGGATCTGCTCCACCGGGCCCGCTGCGATGGCAATTGGGAAACGGCCGCACTGCGCCTGCGCGGGCTGGGGGCAAGTTTTCATTCGCCCGATCTGATCGAACTGGCCATGCTTGCGCTCGACAGTGCCCCGGGTGATCCGGCGGTTTTGCGTCGCTTCCGCCAGTTGATGGCCGATTTCGGGGTCGGCAGAACCGACTGACCCGATGGGGTGCCGGCTCGCTGATCGCGGCCTGGGACCAGAACTCCTTCCATCGTGATTTGCACTGCCGGCCTTCGGGCTGTGCTTGGCATGCTGTCATGGAACGCTTAGGTCGGCTGCTGCACAGGACAGGAGCGATGACCTTGCGGGTCGCGTTGATATCGATCGGTACCCAGAACGACCCTTCTCCGCGGATTGCGGGCAAGGCCTTGTGCCTGCGGCAGGTGGATTTCGCCCTGGCGGCAGGTTGTGACCGAATCGTTGCGCTGGGGAACGGTGGATCGGCCGACGCGATCCTGACTCGCCATGCGGTGGAACAGGCGGGTGCGCGTTTTGGCACCGTCGCCGATGGCCATGCCTTGCTCGGCACCGTGAGCACCAGTGATGAAGTGCTGGTGCTGGCCCGGCATCTGTTGCCCGAATCGGATCTCGCGCTTGGCTTGCTCGACCGTGACGGCGTGGTCGTCCTGCCGGCCGGGCAGGGCGCTGCTGCCGGTTTTGAGCGGATTGATGCAGACTGGGTCTGGGGCGGAGCCATGGTGGTACCTGGCGCCCTGGTCGAACGCCTGGCCGAATTGCCGGCCGAAACCGATATTCCGGCAGCTCTGCTGCGCATCGCGCTGCAATCACGGCTTGCCTATCGCGCGCTGTCGGCGCGTGCGGTTGCCGATGGCGCCTGGTCGCTGGTCTGGCCCGACGAACAGGCCGAAGCGGAAGAACTGTGGCTGGAACGCAATCTTCCTGCGCAGGAACCCGGATCGACACTGTCGGCCGGTTTGACCCGCCGTATTCTGCAGCGATTTGGCCTGCGCCTGGCATCGTGGAAATATGGCCGCGCCCTTGGCGTTGCCGGGGCCGCACTGGCCATTGCCGCCGCCGGGCTGGCGGTGGTCGGCTTGCCGGCGCCGGCTCTGCTGGTCATTGCTTTCAGCTGGTTGCTGGTGGTTCTGGGGGATGGGCAACGTCTGCTGTCCTTCGCGCCCTATGCCGTGCCGCCGGCGCCGCGGATCATGCGCGAATGGCCGCATTGGCTGGTGGATGGGGCACTACTGACTGTTGCCTGGTTCGCCAGCGACACCGCCTGGCATGCGCGGCTGTTCCCGATGCTGGCCCTGTTGCTGGTGCTGCACCGGCTGCAGCCTCAGACGCGGCAAGGCTGGCGGGCGATTGCCGGCGATCGGTTCGCGTTGTCTCTGCTGCTGGGCATTGCGGCCTTTGCCGGCCTGTTTGAGCCGGTGCTGATGCTGGTCGTGCTGCTGGCGATTTTCCTGTCGTCAGCAGCAAAGGCGGTCGATCCGGACTGACGGAATAGGATATTCGGCGCTTCAAATCTGTGTGGGACAAATCAATTCGTCTGAGGCACAGTGTGGAGGGCCATTCAGGGGGGTGAGGCATGAAGTATCCGGCAGAAATCATTGCGCGCGCTTTGTGCGCATTTGACGGTTTGCCGGAGAACATGGTGGTTGACGGCGACAGTGTTTGGGAAAGCTTCCTGCCCGAAGCCTGGGCGGCATTGAGTGCGCTGGAGCAGGCTGGGTTCAAGGTGCAACTGCCAAACAGAGCAGCAGTATGCGTGGCGGTGCCGCTTTAAGACCATTCCGGTTGCGCAACAGCAACCGTGGTGAGCCGGAGGATGCTATGCAGGATCTGCATGACCGGTTGATGGTCGTTGATCGACCAGCCATTCTGTTGATGCTGTCCGAGCTTATTCAGGCGCTGACGATCCGTTCGCGCTACTTTTATGATGCGTCAGATGCGCTGACCGGGCTGCAAGAAACGAATGAAGCGATACATCGTGTCTGCGGCCATTTGCGAGATCTGATTGATCCGGTCGAGCCGATGACGGTTAGTCGTGCCGATGGTATTTGCGAGGCTTCAGAATTGCTCCCTCTGACTCAAGTGGCACGAATTTGCGGAGCGAAATCTAAAACTTGATCGTTGTTTTCGACTGCCGAGAGGGTGATATTCTGCAAGTGGGTTTGCTGGCTGGCGGAGAAAACGGTGGCCGGTGTTAAACGTGCAATTAACCCTGCCCGCGCTAAATCGGTGGCATGAACAAGGGTGCGCTTATCGAACAGGGTGCTGACACCGTCGAGGAATCGCTGCGCGATGCTCTGGCGAGTGGCGACGCTGTGCTCGCGACGGCGCGGCCGGTGTTGCAGCATCTGGTCAGCAATGAACGCGATACGCTGTTCAATGATGAGATTATCGCCCGGGTACGCGGGATCCTGCATGATATTGCCCGGCAGTGGCTGTTCGCCTTGGCCGAAGCCGCGCAGGTTACCCAGCGGGATCAGTTTGTCAGGGATCGGTTGGACGATTGCGTTGCCGATCTGACCAGCGATGGCGAACTGCTGGCCCATGCGCATGTTCTGACGCTGGAAGCGCAACTGGCAGAACGCCTGCAGGATGAAGCGGGTATCGACCCCGTGCTGACCGCACTGATCCAGGATGAAGCGGCCGGAACCGATGCCACCATTGCGGGCCTTGCCATGGCTGTGCTCGCCGCGCAGGCGCGTTTTATGCGGCAGCAGGCCCGTATGGCCCTGCCTCTGGGCGAATTGCCGGGCGATCTGTTCCACCGGGTGGTGGTGAAGCTGATGTGCGAAGCGGGTGATCACGCCGCTGCGGCCGCCCAGGCAGCCGCGCGCTTGCGTGCCGATTATGCCGAAGGGCAGAGCAGGCTGGGTTTGCTGTCGCGCTTCGTCGCCGCGCTGGACGAGCGTTCCGGCTATGCGCTGGTGCTGGAAGAGGCGGGGCTGGCGATTTTCGCCACGACACTGGCGGTGATGGTGCATCAGGAACGGGACGTTACCGTTCTGTCCTTCGATGATCGACAGAAGCTACGCCTGGTACTGGCGCTGCGCGCGGCCGGGCTGGCGGATCGCGCGATCCGTGAACAGTTCCACCACATTCACCCGCGTGCGACCTTCCCGCAGGAAGTGATGCTGATCGCGCCGGAACGCGCCGCTGGTCTGCTTGCCGCATCAGCGCCCTATTGGGACGGGGCGGCTCTTTGATGGCGCTTGGCCGAACTGACGAGCGGGACTGGTTGATCAGAGCAGAAGGACCGCTGAACCAGATGCAGGTGCTGGGCGGCGGGGCCGTGCCGGGCCACATCGCCACGCCCGCCTTGCTGGAATTGGTGCGCAAGGCGCGCAGCTATGGCTTGAAGCTGGCGCGGACCGTGCGCAGCCAGGCCGATGGCAAGCAGATCAGTGCCTGGGTGGAGGTTGTCCCTGATGCAGACGGATCAGGCTGTTCGATTTCGCTAACCGGGTGGCGGATCACGCCGCTGGCCCTGCCTGATGCAGATCAGGATGATGACCGGCGGCGGGTGGTGATGGCCCGCGAACTGGCGGAATTCGCCGCGCGCCTGGATACGTCACTGTCCGTGATCACCTTTTCCGCCGATGCCCCGGATCTGGCCGATTTTGAGGCGCGGCTGAACGAAGGGCCGGTGCGAAGCTGGCTCGATCATGTGACCCTGGTCGAAGCACCCGATGCCATCCGGTCTGGTAGCAAGACGATTGACTGGCGCGCGCTGGACAATGCCCGGATGCATCTGCCCGGATCGCAGCGCGAATGGATTGCGACGCTGATCCCCCTTGGGCGACCGGAACCGGGCAGTGCGGGTTATGAACTGCTGCTGGTGGCCGATCAGCCGCTGCAGGAAGCGGCCGCAGGCAAGCCGGCCGGCGAACCCGATCGCAGTTTTAACGCGGCACTGGGGCGTGAAATCGCCCCGGTCCTGCGCCAGCCCATCGCGCGGATCATTGCCAACGCAGAAACCATCCGCACGCAGTTGGCCGGCCCGCTGGCTGATGAATACAGCAGCTATGCGGCCGATATTGCTGCGGCCGGACAGCATCTGCTCGCCCTGATCGATGATCTGGCCGATCTGGAAGTGGTGGAGGATGAACAGTTCACCACCGCACCCGATCAGATTGATCTCGCCGATCTGGCGCGGCGGGCGGTCGGCATTCTGGGCGTGCGCGCGCGGGAAAACGGCATCATCGTGGAAACGCCGCCGGTTGGCGACAGCGCCCCGGCAATTGGTGAATTCCGGCGGGTGCTGCAGATCCTGCTCAATCTGCTGGGCAATGCCATTCGTTATGCGCCGCGCGGATCGCATGTCTGGCTGGGCGTTGGTTTGCAGGGTGATCGGGCACAGATCATCGTGGCCGATGCCGGCGATGGCATGAGCGAAGAACAGCAGGCCCGCGCGTTTCAGAAGTTTGAGCGCCTGGGGCGCAGCGGCGATGGCGGTTCGGGGCTGGGCCTCTATATCTCCCGCCGTCTGGCTGAAGCCATGGGCGGGACATTGACCGTCGAAAGCCAGCCGGGGAAGGGCGCGCGTTTCACGCTTGATTTGCCGGCGGACAAATCCTGACCGGGATCAGGCTGGTCTCAGGCCAGTCAGAAGCACAAACAAAAAGGGCCGGCGGATGAACCGCCGGCCCTTTTTGTTTGTGGCTTCCGGCCCTGATGGTTTGCACCGCCAGGGCCGGGAAATGCCGGATCAGCGCTTGTCGAGCGTGATATAGTCGCGCTGCGTCGGGCCGGTGTAGAGCTGACGCGGACGACCGATGACCTGGCCGGGATCGGAGATCATTTCGTTCCACTGTGCCACCCAGCCCACGGTGCGGGCCAGCGCGAAGAGCGCGGTGAACATGGTGGTCGGGAAACCGATGGCCGACAGGATGATGCCGGAATAGAAATCGACGTTCGGGAACAGCTTCTTTTCGATGAAGTAATCATCGTTCAGAGCCAGTTCTTCCAGGCGCAGGGCGGTTTCGAACAGCGGATCGGTGACGTTCAGTGCTTCCAGCACTTCGCGCACGGTCTGCTGCATCACGGTCGCCCGCGGGTCGTAGTTCTTATAGACGCGGTGACCGAAGCCCATCAGGCGGAACGGATCATTCTTGTCCTTGGCGCGCTCAATATAGTGCGGGATCTTGTCGGGCGTGCCGATTTCGCGCAGCATTTCCAGCGCAGCTTCGTTGGCGCCGCCATGGGCCGGGCCCCACAGGCAGGCAATGCCGGCCGCGATGCAGGCGAAGGGGTTGGCGCCCGACGAACCGGCAAGGCGCACGGTGGAGGTCGACGCGTTCTGTTCGTGATCGGCGTGGAGGATGAAGATCCGGTCCAGCGCGCGTTCCACTTCCGGGATGACGACATAGGGTTCGGCCGGAACGCCGAAGGTCATCTGCAGGAAGTTGCCGGTGTAGCTCAGCGAATTGTCCGGATACTGGAACGGCTGACCAACCGAATATTTGTAAGCCATGGCCGCAATGGTCGGCATCTTGGCGATCAGGCGATGGCTGCTGATCCGGCGATTCTTCGGGTCAGAGATATCGGTGCTGTCGTGATAGAAAGCACTGAGAGCGCCAACCACACCACACATTATAGCCATCGGGTGAGCATCCCGACGGAAGCCGCGATAGAAGGTCGCGAGCTGTTCGTGCAGCATGGTGTGCCGCGAAATGGTGTGGGTGAAATTGTCCAGCTCACCCGAATCCGGCAGTTCGCCGTTCAGCAGCAGGTAAGCTGTTTCCATGAAGGATGAATGTTCGGCCAGCTGGCCGATCGGATAACCGCGGTGAAGCAGGACGCCTTCTTCGCCGTCAATATAGGTGAGTGCACTTTCGCACGATGCGGTGGATTTATAGCCCGGATCGAAAGTGAACTTGCCAGTCTGGCCATAGAGCTTGCGGATGTCGATGACATCCGGGCCTACGCTGCCGTTCATGACGGGGAGATCGAATTCCTTACCATCGACCGAGAGTTTTGCCTGTTTATCCGCCAAAACCAGTCTCCTTGCGACTCTATTGTTAGTTACTGTGTACCAGCGATTGCCAGCGCGTTGATCCGCGCCAGACTTTCCTCTTGGCCGAGGAGCGCCAGCACATCGAAAATACCCGGCGAGGTGGTTTGCCCCGTGAGCGCCGCGCGAAGCGGCTGTGCGAGTTTGCCCAGGCCAAGCCCGAGTTCCTCTGCATAGACTTTGAGATTGGCTTCCAACGCTGCGGTTGTCCAGTCCCGTTCGGCGGTCAGCCGTGCCGATACACCGCTCAGCAGTTCCTGTGCTTCAGGTGTGATCAACGCCTGTGCCTGTTCGGTCAGCTGCAAGGGCCTGGTTTTGAACAGGAATGCAGCGCCATCGGCCAGTTCGTTCAGATCGCGGGCGCGCGTCTTGAGCACCGGCATCGCCTCTGTCAGCAGAGTGACATCCGCCGCTTCGCCGATCTTCGGCGCGATCAGTTCAGCCAGCTGCGCATCATCAGCAGCACGGATGTAGTTTCCGTTCATGCTGAGCAGCTTCTTGAGGTCAAAACGTGATGGACTTTTGCCCACGCCCGGCAGGTCAAAGGCCGCAATGGCCTGCTCGCGGGTGAATTCTTCCTGATCGCCATGGCCCCAGCCAAGGCGCAGCAGATAGTTGAACAGCGCATCGGGCAGGATGCCCAGTTCATCACGATAGGCGTCCACACCCATGGCGCCATGCCGCTTGGACAGCTTGGCCCCGTCATTGCCGTGAATCAGCGGGATATGGGCATAGATCGGATCGGGCCAGCCGCCTTCCAGCGCGTCCATGGCGCGCAGGATCGGCAATTGGCGGAAGGCGTTGTTCAGATGATCATCGCCGCGCACGATATGGGTTACGCCCATGTCGTGATCGTCGACCACCACCGCCAGCATATAGGTCGGGGTGCCATCGCCGCGCAGCAGCACGTAATCATCGATTTCGGAGTTCTTGACCGTCACGCGGCCCTGAACGGCATCATCAATGACGGTTTCGCCGTCCTGCGGCGTTTTCAGCCGGATGACATAGGGCGCGCCAGCAGGGGCTTCTGACGGATCACGATCGCGCCAGCGGCCATCATAACGCAGAGGTTTCTTGGCTGCGCGCTGTTCTTCGCGCATCGCTTCCAGCTCTTCGGGCGTGGCGAAGCACTTATAGGCATGGCCATTGGCAAGCAGCTTTTCCGCGACTTCCGCATGGCGGGCGGCGCGTTCGAACTGGAACACGGTTTCGCCGTCAAAATCGAGGCCCAGCCAGTTCAACCCATCCAGAATCGCATCAATGGCTTCCTGGGTGGACCGCTTGCGATCGGTATCTTCGATCCGCAGCAGCACCTTGCCGCCAAAATGGCGGGCATAAAGCCAGTTGAACAAAGCGGTGCGTGCACCACCGATGTGGAGAAAACCGGTGGGCGAAGGGGCGAAACGGGTAACGACCGGGCGATCTGCCACTGTTCCCGCCACGCTATCGCTTGCCATACTGCCGTACTTCCTATTCAAATTCTTCCATGGCGCCGCGCCAGCCACCGATGGTTCCGTTGGGGGAACAGCCGGGCGATGCTGCGATGCGGCATCTGCCTTGGCGCAGCCGCGCCCGCTTGTCCAGCGTGGCTGGATCGTTCAGCGACCATGCAGAACAATTCCTCACCTCCGCCGGGTTTGATCGCGGCCCGTGGTTGACGGTGGCCCTGTTGACGGGAATCGCGGCATGGTTCGTGTTGCCCGATCCCGCCGCCTGGCTGGGGGCCATGGCGATTGCGCTGGCCGGATTGCTGATGGCGTGGCGTTGCTGGAATGCCCGGGTTGACCGGGTTCATCTGATGACGGCGGTCATATCTGTAACCTTGCTGTTTGCTGCCGGGGTGGGGCTGATCTGGGCGCGGTCCGAACTGGTGGGCATGGCGCCGATCGAAAGGACCCAGGTCGCCACCATCAAGGGGCGCGTGCTGGATCGGATCGAACAGCCTGCAGAAGGCCGGGTCCGCCTGGTTCTGGCGATCCGCGAGGCTGAAACGGGGCGGGCGTTGCGGGTGCGGATCAATGTGCCGCTGGCGCGCGATGATCCGGATTTTCGCGAAGGTGCGGTGATAAGGCTGCGCAGCCGGCTGATGCCCCCTGCGCCCCCGATGCTGCCCGGAGCTTATGATTTTGCTCGGACCGCCTGGTTTCAGGGCCTAGCGGCGACGGGCAATGTGATCGGCGACATCACATTGATAGAGCCGTCGGCCGAAGGGCGCAGTCTGGCGGGGTGGCAGCGAGAGCTTTCTTCCCACATCAGGGGGGAATTGGGTGGATCGGCCGGGGCCATTGCGGCCGCCTTTGCCAGCGGCGATCGTGGCGGAATTGCCCCTGAACATGAAGAGGCGATGCGCGATTCCGGGCTGACCCATCTGCTATCCATCAGCGGATTGCATGTCAGCGCGGTGATTGCGGCAGCCTATTTGCTCGCCCTGCGGATCCTGGCCTTGTGGCCATGGCTGGCGCTGCGGATCCGGCTGCCATTACTCGCGGCCGGGGTCGGGGCACTGACCGGCATATTCTACACCGTGCTGACCGGATCGGAGGTGCCGACCATCCGCAGCTGTGTGGGCGCGGTCCTGGTGCTGCTGGCCCTGGCGCTGGGGCGCGAAGCCTTGTCCTTGCGGATGGTGGCTGTGGGGGCGGCCTTTGTTCTGTTGCTATGGCCCGAAGCACTGGCAGGGCCGAGCTTTCAGATGAGCTTTGCCGCAGTGATTGCGCTGGTTGCCCTGCATGAAGCGGGCCCGGTGCGGGCATTCCTTGCCCCGCGAGAGGAAGCCTGGCCGATCCGTATCGCGCGCAGGATGACGGTGCTGCTGCTGGCGGGGATCGTCATCGAAATTGCGCTGATGCCGATCGTCCTGTTTCATTTTCATCGCGCCGGGATTTACGGTGCCTTTGCAAATGTGATCGCCATCCCGCTGGTAACATTCATTTCCATGCCCCTGATCGCAGTGGCCCTGCTGCTTGATCTGGTCGGATTGGGCGGACCGGCCTGGTGGTTGGTCGGGCAATCGCTCGATCTGCTGATCGCCATTGCCGAATACACCGCCAATCGCCCCGGAGCGGTGCGGCTGTTGCCACAGATGAGCCATACGACCTTTGCGGTGTTCCTGATGGGGGGATTCTGGCTCGCTCTGTGGCGTGGCCGTACAAGGCTATGGGGCCTGCTGCCGGCCGGGATCGCGACGCTGATGCTGCTCGCAACCCCGGTGCCCGATCTGCTGATCACCGGTGATGGGCAGCATGTGGCGATTACCGGGGAAGGCGATCGACTGCTGTTGCTGCGTGATACCCGGAGTGATTTTACGCTCGATAATCTGCGCGAACTGGCCGGAGCTGAAGGAGAAGCCTTGCCGCTCGATCAATGGCCTGGGGCGCAATGCAGCCGCGATTTCTGCGTTATCACACTCCACCGGGCGGGCAGGGAATGGCATGTTCTGATCGGGCGCAACCGGCAGCAATTGGAAGAGCGCGCGCTGGCGGCGGCCTGTGACCGGGCGGATATCGTGATTTCCGAACGCTGGTTGCCCCGATCATGCCGTCCGCGCTGGCTGAAAGCGGATCGGGCGATGCTATCACAGAGCGGTGGACTCGCCATTGTGCTGGATGGGAAGCGCATCACCCGTGTCGCAGATGGGCAGGGTGATCATGGCTGGTGGCGGGCGGAAAAACAGCCCGAAAGATCGTTCAGGTCAGGATCGGCCGGATCCGGGGCCGAACAACGGATGGAACCCGTCGCCCGGCCTTGAACAAAGATGTGCCTGGATCAGTGGTAACGACGGAGCAGGCCGGCGAGCTTGCCCTGAACTTCCACTTCATCGGGACGATAAATCTGCGGATCATAAGCGGCATTGGCCGGATCGAGCCGGATCATGCCATTTTCGCGCCGCAGATATTTCAGCGTGGCTTCTTCATTGCGAATCAGCGCCACCACGATTTCCCCGTCGCGGGCCGTGCTGGTGCGTTTCACCAGCGCATAATCACCGTCAAAAATGCCCGCTTCGATCATGGAATCACCGGAAACTTCCAGCGCATAATGCTCGCCCGCGCCCAGCAGGGCGGCAGGAACCGGCAGGCTGCGGCTGTCTTCCAGTGCTTCGATCGGAACGCCGGCGGCGATCCGGCCGTGCAGCGGTACCTCGATCACATCATTGGCCGGCTGCGGCGCGAGGCTGGGCGCACGGGTGATCGGGGCGAGGGGCTGCTGATCATTGGCCGGTGCCGGCCGTGCCGGCTGATTATCCGGCGTGCGCACCACCTCCAGCGCGCGGGCGCGGTTGGGCAGGCGGCGCAGGAAACCCCGTTCCTCCAGCGCGGAAATCAGGCGGTGAACACCCGATTTGCTCTTGAGATCGAGCGCTTCTTTCATTTCTTCGAAACTGGGCGAAATCCCGGTCTCTTCCAGCTTGCGCTGGATATACAGCAAGAGCTCATGCTGCTTGGCGGTCAACATGCTGCCATACTCCGCAACCGTTCCAATACGGGAACGAACAAAGAACAATTAGGCAACGATTGATTTGCCGTCAAGCACCTAGGCGGCATTGAGCAGATAGGCTGAAACACTATCGCCATCACGCGCTGGTTCTGCACCGATTTCCCGCCGGATCAGCACATCGGCACGGGCCAGCGCGGCGAGAGCGCTGCTGTCCTGTTCGGTCAGCGGCGCGACGCCATTGCCTTCAAACCGGGCCCTGACAAACTCCAGCCGATTGCCCACTGCCGGCAATGTTCCGCGCAGCGGCAGCACCACGGGCCGGGGCGCTGCTTGACCCGATCCGCCGAGCGCGCGCAGCAGCGGCAGCAGGAACAGGAAGGCTGTGACATAGCTTGAAATGGGATTGCCCGGCAGGCCGAGGATGAATTGCTGCCCACGCCGGGCGACCAGCAGCGGTTTGCCCGGTTTCATCGCCACCCGCCAGAACGCGATATCCGCGCCCCAGCGTTCCAGGGCGGGCCGGATCAGATCGTGATCACCCACGGATGCCCCGCCGCTGGTGACAAGTACATCTATACCCTCGGCCTGTTCCAGTGCCGCAGTCAGGGCCGCCAGATCATCGGCTATCGGTCCGATCCGGCGGATGGACGACGCATAGGGCGCGGCCATGGCCGCCAGCATAGCGCCATTGCTGGCGGGTATCTGATGTGGCGCGCAATTGGCTGGATCTGTGGACAATTCATCGCCGCTGTCCAGCACGGCCACGCGCGGCAGCCGGGCAACGGGCAGATGGCTGTGCCCGCCTGACAGGGCCAGCGCGAGTTGTGCCGGGCCGATCCGCTGGCCGGCGTGGAGCAGTTCCATGCCGGGCTGAAAATCGAAGCCGGCCCGCCGGATATGCCGGGGTGTGACTTCGCCATCTTGGGCGAGCGACAGCATGTTGCCGACCCGCAGGGCCTCTTCCTGCAGCAGCACCGCGCCGCCATTCCCCGGCATCAGCGCGCCGGTGGAAATGCGCACGGCCTGTCCCGCTTCGAGCGAGCCAAGGAAGGGGTGTCCGGCCGCGCTTTCGCCAACAACCTGCCAGGGTCCGGCCCGATCGTCCGCTCGCATGGCGTAACCATCCATGGCGGAAAGGTCGGCAGCCGGCTGACGGCGAAGCGCAAGAACAGCTTCTGCCAGATGGCGCCCGACGCTCTGGTCTGCCGCCAGTCTTTCCGCATCCAGCGGGGTTACCAGATCGAGCAATTGCTGCTGGGCCTGATCCAGCGGCTGAGGGGGCGGCAGGTTCATTCTGGTTCCTGCACCCTATTCGGCACGCCAGGTGCCGCTCTTGCCGCCGGTCTTTTCGATCAGCCGGATCTCGTCGATCACCATGCCCTTGTCGATGGCCTTAGCCATGTCATAGATTGTCAAAAGGGAAACAGAAGTCGCTGTCATCGCTTCCATTTCAACGCCGGTCTTGCCGGTCAGCGATGCCCGTGCGGTGACGCGCAGCCCATCCGCTTCAAAGCTGAAATCGACGGTGACAGCATCCAGCGCCAGCGGATGGCACAGGGGGATCAACGTGCCGGTCTGCTTGGCGGCCATGATTCCGGCAATGCGCGCTGCGGCGAGTACATCGCCCTTCGGGCCGCTGCCATCGCGGATGGCCACCAGCGCGGCCTGTGACATGCGGATCCGGCCAGAGGCGATGGCGGCGCGGGCGGTCGGCTGCTTGCCGCCGACATCCACCATGCGCGCGGCGCCCTGATCATCAAGATGGGTAAGCTGGGTCATCAATATTCGCCTTCAGAACAACCGGCCGCCATTGGGCACGGCAACAGAGGGGGCGATCAGCACCACCTTGCCATCGGCATCGGGGAAGCCGAGCGTGAGCACTTCAGATTTCATCGGGCCGATCTGGCGCGGCGGGAAATTGACCACGGCGGCCACTTGCCGGCCAACCAGATCGTCCAGGGCATAATGTTCGGTGATCTGGGCGGAGGATTTCTTCTGCCCGATGACGGGGCCGAAGTCGATCAGCAGGCGATAGGACGGATTGCGCGCTTTCGGGAAAGGGCGTGCCTCGATGATCGTGCCAACCCGGATATCCACCGCCAGAAACTGGTCGAAACTGATTTCCGGCTGTGCCTGCGCGGCGGCATCATGGTTCATGTGCATGGCTTGTGTTTCCTTAGCCGTGCAGCAGCCGCTGGGTGGCGGCGGTGACATCCTGTTCGCGCATCAGGCTTTCCCCAACCAGGAAGCAGCGAACCCCGGCAGCGGCCAGTCGCTGGCAGTCCGCATGGCTGTTGATGCCGCTTTCGCTGACCAGCAGCGCCCCTTCCGGGGCAAAGGGCAGCAGGCGTTCGGTCGTGCCAAGATCGGTAACGAAGCGCTTGAGATCACGGTTGTTCACGCCGATCAGGCGGGACTTCAGCCGCGCTGCGCGCTCCATTTCCGCTTCATTGTGAACTTCGACCAGCACATCCATGCCGCGTTCGAAGGCGGCGGCTTCGATCTCTTCCATCACCGCATCGTCCAGCGCGGCAACGATGATCAGGATTGCGTCCGCACCGATCGCGCGGGCTTCGGCCACCTGCCACGGGTCGACCATGAAATCCTTGCGCAACACCGGCAGCGGGCATGCGGCGCGGGCGGCAATCAGATAGTCTTCATGGCCCTGGAAATAGGGCGCATCGGTCAGCACGGAAAGGCAAGCGGCGCCGCCGCTGGCATAGGCAGCGGCATGATCGGCCGGATGAAAATCAGGCCGGATCAATCCTTTGGATGGCGATGCTTTCTTGATTTCCGCGATCAGGCCGAACCCGTCAACGCTGGCAAGGGCCAGTGCGGCGTGAAAACCGCGCGGTGCCGTCTGTTCGGCGGCGCGCCGGTCGAGATCGGAAACGGATGCCTGCGGCTTACGCAAGGCCACTTCATCGCGCTTGGTGGCGCAAATTTCGCTCAGCTTGTCCATGAATGTCCCATGCCGTCCGCCCGGTTTGAAGTCGAGAGCGGAAAGCAGGGATTTCGTTCAGCGCGTGGTGGCGATCCAGCAATCGAGCAGGGTGTTGGCCAGGCCCTTGTCGATGGTTTCTGCGGCTTCTTCCACCCCTTCGCCCCAGCTTTCGACTTCGCCGGCAACCAGCAGTGCAGCGGCGGCATTGAACAGCACGGCATCGCGATAGGCGCCCGGCTCGCCCTGCAGCAGCGCGCGCAGCTGTTTGGCATTATGCGCCGGGTCGCCGCCGCGAATGGCATCAATCGGGGCGGTGGGGAGTCCGGCGTCAGCCGAAGCAATGCGCGTCATCCGGATTTCGGTGCCGGTGATGTCAGCCACTTCATTGCCACCGGCGAGGCTCAATTCATCCAGCCCTTCATCGCCGGAAATGACGAAGGCGCGTTCGATCCCAAGCCGGGCCAGCGCTTCGGCATAAATCGGCACATAGGCGGGGCGGGCGATGCCGACCAGCTGGCGCGATACGCCGGCCGGGTTGGCGAGTGGGCCCATCAGATTGAAGATGGTCCGCCGGCCAAGCTGTTTGCGGATCGGCATGATCCGGCCCATCGAGGGGTGGTGCTTGGCCGCGAACAGGAAGCCGATGCCCAGATCAGACAGCGTCTGTTCGGCGGTTTCGGCAGCGCGATCGAGGTCGAGGCCCAGCGCTTCCAGCGTATCGGCGGCCCCGGCCTTGGAAGATGCGGCGCGATTGCCATGCTTGGCGACTGGCACACCGGCAGCAGCCACAACCAGACTGACCGCAGTGGAAACATTCAGCGTGTGATGTCCGTCACCGCCGGTTCCGCAGACATCTATGGCATTGGCGGGCGCTTTAACCGGCAGCAGCCGGGCGCGCATCGCCCGGGCTGCGCCGGCGATTTCCGAGGCGGTTTCCCCCCTGTCGGACAGCGCGACCAGAAAATCGGCCACGTCGGCATCTGGCATTACGCCATCGAGCATGGCGCCAAAGGCGGCTTCTGCTTCGTCTTCTGCCAGCGGGTGTTCGACGGAAGGAAAGGCTTTCACGCCAAGGCCTTCGCTTTGATACCGCAGATGTCGAGGAAATTGGCGAGCAGGGCATGGCCATGTTCGGTGGCAATGCTTTCCGGGTGGAACTGCACGCCGTGGATCGGCAGATCGCGATGGCGGAAGCCCATGGCGCATGTGCCATCAAGGCCCGGGGTTTCGCTTTCCGCGTTGACCACCAGGGTTTCAGGAATGTCGGTCACGATCAGCGAGTGATAACGCGTGGCCGTGAAGGGGCTGGGCAGGCCGGCAAATACGCCACTGCCATCATGGGTGACGGGCGAAGTCTTGCCATGCATCAGGCCGCCACGAACCACCTTGCCGCCGAAATACTGGCCAATCGCCTGATGGCCCAGGCACACGCCGAGCAGCGGGCGCCTGGCATCCGCGCAGGCCGCCACCAGATCCAGGCTGATCCCGGCATCGTCCGGCGTGCAGGGGCCGGGCGAAATCAGGAACCCCTGGGCGCCCGTTTCCAGCGCCTGAGCGGCTGTCAGCGCATCATTGCGCACCACCTCCACATCAGCGCCCAGTTCCATCAGGTAATGGACCAGGTTGAAGGTGAAGCTGTCGTAATTGTCGATGACGAGAATCATGGCGGGCCTTCGGGAACGGCGTGTGTAGAGAACGATTGTCGATCGATCGGATCGAGCAGTGATTTAGGGTGCTGTTGCCCGGTTTTCCACGATGATCAAGGGGCCAAGCACTGCGCCCACATCCATCCGGCCACGGGCAGGGTCCCACAATTGGGAAACGCTGCCATCCAGGAACAGCGCATTGGCGGTTTTCAGCTCATCGCGGAAGTAGCGGGCGAATTTGCCGAAGCTGACCGGCGCATCGCTGATCACGAAATGCGCCCGGCCGGTTTCATCGACCCCGACGCCATTGCGCAGCTTGCGCGACGGGCCATCCTCAACAAATTCCGGATGAATCGTGCCTGATGTGACCAGCATCGGCCCGGATTGCGTGGCAAATTCAGGGCGGGCGGTGACCGTGTCATAGAAGCTTTCGCTGTCCAGCACTTGCCATGTCTCGCCCGTACCGAAGAAGACGCCATTGGGCTTGAGATGAAAATTGCCGGGCCCTTCAGCGCGGTTGAGCGTGTGGAGCCGGTCACCCTGCTCAACGAAATAGCCGATCGGCTGCCCGTCTTCATCATACATGCCGCCATTCATGGCAAAGGCCACCACGGCCGCATCGGCCGGGCGGGTGGCGGCATAGGCGGCGAGGCTGCGATAGGGTTTGCCATTGCCATCGGCGAGCACGGTATAAACATTGTGCCGGGCCGGATCGGCGACGCAATGCGTTAGTGCCGACCCTTCGAAATTGACGGTTTCACAGGCCGGCGCGGCTTCGGCGATGGCTTCGGGCGTATCTTCTGCCGTGCCGCCACAGGCAGCCAGCATCAGTGTGGCGGGCGACGTCAAGGCCATCCAGCGTCGCGCCGTCCAGTGCCGGCGAAGCGCGGATCGGCAGCCGGCCGGACAATCGGCAGAATCGATAATAACCGCGAAGCTGCTGGCTATTGCCCGAACTCCGCCTCTGCAGCGACACGGGCCGCCTCGCGTGCGGCGGCGACCAGCGCGCTGGCCTTGGCCCGGCATTCGCGCGATTCATAATCCGGGTCGCTGTCTGCCACGATGCCGGCGCCAGCCTGCACATGCATGGTACCATCCTTGATCACGGCGGTGCGCAGCACGATGCAGCTGTCGACCGAACCATCAGGCGCGAAATAGCCGACCCCGCCAGCATAAGGCCCGCGCGTTTCGGGTTCGAGCCCGGCGATGATTTCGCAGGCGCGGATTTTCGGTGCACCCGAAACGGTGCCGGCCGGGAAACCAGCAAACAGCGCATCGAGCGCGTCCTTGCCGTCGGCCAGCTGGCCCACGACATTGCTGACGATGTGCATCACATGGCTGTAGCGTTCGATGGTGTAGCTGGCGGTAATCCGCACGCTGCCGGCGCTGGCGACGCGGCCCACATCATTGCGCCCCAGATCGAGCAGCATCAGATGTTCGGCCCGTTCCTTGGGGTCGGCCAGCAGGCTTTCTTCTGCGGCCTGATCTTCTTCCGCATTGGCGCCGCGCGGGCGCGTGCCGGCGATCGGGCGAATGGTGACTTCGCCATCGCGTACCCGAACCAGAATTTCCGGGCTGGAACCGACCACGGCGAAACCGGGCAGATCGAGGAAATAGAGGAAGGGCGAGGGATTGACCCGCCGCAGGGCCCGATACAGCGCGAAGGGCGGCAGCGGGAAGGGGCAGGTGAAGCGCTGCGCCAGCACCACCTGGAAGATGTCACCAGCGGCGATATATTCCTTCGCCTGCAGCACCATCTGCTCATAATCTTCCGAAGTCATCACCGGGTTCAGATCCATCTCTGGCAGATCGGTGGCGCGGACGGCAGCGGGGGCAGCCTGGGCCAGGCGGCGCAGGGTTTCGTCGATCCGTTCGCCGGCTTCTTCGACGGCGCGGGCCGGATCGGTCTGGCCCGCCCAGAGCGGCGCGATGCAGAACAGCTCGTCACTCAGACGGTCGAACACCAGCAGGATGGTCGGCCGGGCAAACAGCATGTCGGGCAGGGCGAGCTCGCTCTGCGGCGCACGCGGCAAGCGCTCAACCAGGCCGATGGTTTCGTAACCGAAATAACCGACCAGGCAGGCAAGGGCGGAGGGGAGGGCGGAAGGCACGTCGATCCGGCAGGATTCGGCCAGTGCCCGCAATTCGTCCAGACTGTTGCCGGCCAGCGGGCTGAACGCATCCCGATCGGTCCGCCATTGCGGATTGACCTGTGCTTCCGCGCCGGTTGCCCGGAACAGCAGATCGGGATCAAGCCCGAGCAGGCTGTAGCGGCCGCGTGTTTCCCCGCCCTCGACAGATTCGAGCAGGAAATCACCGCGCCCGGGGACGATCAGCTTCAGCGCTGCGCCCACGGGGGTTTCGGTATCGGCAACCAGCTTGCGCCAGACCAGCGCGGATTTTCCCGCGTTCAGTTCAACAACAGCGTTGGCAGCGTTTTCAGGCAGAAGACCGGACAGGGTATTGTTCCTTAATTCGCCTGCCCGGTGAGGGAGGCGCGAACTGCATCAATGGCGGTCTGGTTGCGTTCGGAACCGACAGCCTTTTCGGCCGCGCGGATGAACTGCGCGACATATTCTTCGCCAGTCGCGGCACCGAGCTGCTGGATTGTGCCCAGCACGATCGGATCATTGGCGTTGATCGTCGGTGCGTTGATCTTGTCAACCTGAACCACGAACCAGGCGTTGTTGTTCTGGGCTTCCAGCTTCTTTTCGGTGCCTTCCGCCATGCTGAAGAACAGCGCCAGCGGTGCGGGCACCTGGCCACGCTGGGCCAGCTGTTCACGGTTGACGTCCAGCTGTTCGATCGCGGGAAGCGACTTGTTTTCTGCCTTGATGGCGTCCGCCAGGCTGGCGCCATCGGCAATACGCTTCAGCACCCGGTCTGCCGCTGCCTTGGCTGCGGCCTGTCCCTGATCACGACGCCACAGGCCGATCACATCCTCGCGGATTTCAGCCAGCGGTGCGGCCGATGCCTGGGTGACATTGGCGACATCGTAAACGACGTAGGCTTGACCCGGGGCGAGTTCGGCCAGCTGCGGCTTGCCTTCTTCGGCTTCGAAAGCGGAAGCCAGAACAGGGCCGAGCAGCTGCGGAATGGTTTCCTGCGGCTTGCCGTAAACCCGGCCATTGGCGGTCACCGGTTCGGTGCTGGCGATGGTCAGGCCCAATTCCTTGGCCACGTCGGACAGGTTGCGCCCTTCTTCGAATTCGCCATCGATCCGCGCGGTCAGTTCGTTGAGCGCATTGGCGCGCTGTTCGGTCGCAAGGGTTGCGGCGATTTCGGTGCGGACGCTGGCGAGCGGGCGCGCTGCGCGGCGTTCGACACTGTCGACCCGCAGGACATACCAGCCCAGCGGGCCGCGGGCGGGTGCCGAAAGCTTGCCCTGGGCAGCGGCGAATCCGGCCTGGGCCACGGCCGCAGAGGTGTTGGTGGTCAGTTCAGCCTGGCTAGACGCGCCAATGGCGGCCACGGCGAGCCCCTTTTCACGGGCGGCCTGATCCAGCGACTTGCCGCCGTTGACCTCGGCAACGATTGCCTTGGCTGCGGCTTCGGTCAGCAGCACCAGTTGGCCGAACTTGCGATTTTCAACCTCTGCATATTGGGCGGCATCCCGGCGATAGCGGGCTTCGATCTGCGCATCGGTGGGGGCGGCGAGGTTCTTCACCGCGTCAGCGCCGAACACGGCATAGCGAATCACGCGCCGTTCCGGACGGATGAAGCTGCTGGTCTTGTCCTTGTAGAACGCCTGCAGTTCAGCATCGCTCGGTGCACGGTCAGGCGCATAGGACACGGCCGGGAAGGTTGCGATCTGGCCCTGGCGCTGTTCGCGCAGCAGCGAAGCATATTGCTGGGCCAGGCTGCGCGGCACGCTGGCCGACTGCGCCACGGGGGTCAGCAATTGCTGGGCCAGCAGGCCAACAGCAATATCATCGCGCACGGCCGCTTCGGTCAGTCGACGCTGGGCCAGAACACTGCGGAAAGCGGTGGCATCAAACTTGCCATCGGCGCCCTGAAACTGGGGAATCTGCATCAATTCGCTGTCCACCAGCCGGTGGCTGGCGCGAAGACCGATCGACCGGGCGAATTCGGAGATGGCGGTGCGGCTGATCAGCTGATCAACCACATTGTCCATGCCGCCGTTGCCCATGAAGGCTTCCATGGTGGCAGTGGGATCCTGCTGGCGAATCTGGTCCAGCGCATTGTTGGCGCTGGTCACCAGATCGGAAGAAGTGAGCTTGCGCTTGCCGACAACGGCGACCCGATCCCCACCGGATCCGGCGCCGGGCGACAGATTTCCGGAGATATCGCCGGCTGCGAAGGCGATTCCGATGACCCCCACAAAGCCCAGCATAAAAATAATGCCAAACTTCGAACTGAAGAAGCTGCGAAACATCTGGATCATGGGCGGGCTTTTCGTCGAAAAATCATGGGGAGCGGGATGGCCCGCTGGGTCGGGGACTGCGCTTTATCCGGCATGCGTCCCCGCCGCAACAGTGGAACACAACATACCGGATAAGGAAAAAACCGGCTTTGACATCGATGCCACCGCAGATTAGCGGGCATCAACTTTCGCCTCAATCGAGGCCCCCCTGCTGTTAGCGATTTTCGAGGATTTACATGGCCCAGCGCCCTTACATCGTAGGCAATTGGAAAATGCACGGCACCCGAGCCATGCTGTCTGAAGCGCGTGCAATCGACCGCGCTGCAGAACGACTGCTGAAGGCTGAGGTGGCTCTGGCCCCGCCGTTCACCCTGATCCATGCAACCCGCCACGAAGCCGGCCTGATCGGCGTTGGCGCGCAGGATTGCCACGTCGCTGACGGCGGCGCGCACACCGGCGATGTCTCGGCCGCCATGATCAAGGATGCCGGTGGCAGCTTCGTCATTGTTGGCCACAGCGAACGCCGTGCCGACCATGGCGAAACAGATGCCATCGTTAAGGCGAAGGCAGAAGCTGCGCTTGCGGTGGGTCTGGCTGCGATTGTCTGCGTGGGCGAAACCGAAGAACAGCGTGATGCCGGCGTGGCCGAATCCGTTGTTGCCGGTCAGCTTGAAGGTTCACTGCCGATGGGCGATGCCGTGATCGACAAGATCACCGTGGCCTATGAACCCGTCTGGGCAATCGGCACCGGCCGCACCCCGACGGTGGATGATGTCAGCGCGATGCACCGTTCCATCCGCGCCAAGCTGGTGGAGCTCTATGGCCCGGCCGGTGGCCAGGTTCGCATTCTGTACGGCGGTTCGGTGAAGGCTGAAAACGCTGCTGAACTGCTTGCGGCTGACGAAGTCGGCGGGGCATTGGTCGGCGGTGCCAGCCTGACGGCTGAAAAATTCCTGGGCATCATTGCCGCTGCGGCAGACGTCGCCAAGGGCTGAGCCAGGCATGGGCCGGGGCAGCCCGGCCTTGCCGTTTGCGCCGCGCATGACTAGATGCGCGGCGTTGAATTTTTTCTGCCGTAGTTTCTGGAACGATCCATGTCGCTTTTCCTTTTTCTGACCGTTGTGCAGGCCATCATTGCCGCCGCTCTGGTCGGCGTGATTCTGATGCAGCGTTCCGAAGGCGGCGGCCTGGGTGTTGGCGGTGGCGGCAGCCCGGGTGGCCTGATGTCGGCCCGTGGCGCGGCAGATTTCCTGACGCGCACGACCAAATGGCTGACGGTGGCCTTTGTGGTTCTGGCGATTGTTCTGGCCGCTCTGGCTGTGGGTGAAACCTCCGGCCGTGATCTGGACGATTCGCTCAATCGCAATATTGCCCCGGCTCAGCAGGATCCGCTGGCCCCGGCGCAGCCGAGCCCGCAGGGTGCGGCCGATCCGCTTGCTCCGGCAGCTCAGCCTTCTGCAGCACCGGCTGCTGCTGATCCGCTGGCGGACGTGGCGCAGTAATGCGTTCGGGCCGGACCTTGCGGTTCGGCCACAATTCGAAAATTTGTGCAAACAGGCGGGTTCGGTGCTTGCACCGAATCTGCCGTGCGGCTTAAGGCGCGGTTCCCATGGCGCGGTACATTTTTATCACCGGCGGCGTGGTCTCGTCGCTTGGCAAAGGGCTGATGGCGGCAAGCCTTGCGGCTCTGCTTCAGGCACGCGGATACAAGGTCCGCATTCGGAAATTCGACCCCTATCTCAATGTCGATCCGGGCACGATGAGCCCGTATCAGCATGGCGAGGTTTACGTCACCGACGACGGGGCAGAGACCGATCTCGATTTGGGGCATTACGAACGCTTTACCGGCGTTTCTGCGCGGCAGAGCGACAATGTCACCTCTGGCCGGATCTATCAGCAGATCATCGCCCGTGAGCGGCGCGGCGATTACCTGGGCGCGACGGTGCAGGTCATTCCGCACGTTACCGATGCGATCAAGCAGTTCGCCCTGGCGGAAGCATCCGATCTCGATTTCGTGCTGTGCGAAATTGGCGGAACGGTGGGCGATATTGAAAGCCTGCCCTTCATCGAAGCGATCCGGCAGCTGCGCAACGATCTGCCGCGTGACCAGACGGCTCTGATCCATGTGACGCTGGTGCCCTATATTTCGGCGGCCGGTGAACTGAAAACCAAGCCGACCCAGCATTCGGTGCGGGAACTGACCAGCCTGGGCGTGCAGCCCGATCTGCTGCTGTGCCGTTGTGAACAGCCGCTGCCGGACAATGAACGCGCCAAGATTGCGCTGTTCTGCAATGTCCGCAAGGAAGCGGTCATCCCCGCGCTCGACGCCTCCAGCATTTACGCCGTTCCTTCGCAATATCATGCCGAAGGGCTGGACCGTGAAGTGCTGCGCCATTTCGGGCTCGAAGCACCAGAACCCGAACTGACCCGCTGGGACGATATTCTCGACCGCTATGAGAATCCCGAAGGCGAAGTGACCATTGGCGTGGTCGGCAAATATGTCGGCCTGCAGGATGCCTATAAGTCGCTGAACGAAGCGCTGGTGCATGGTGGCATGGCCAACCGCGTGAAGGTCAATATCCGCTGGCTCGATGCGGAACTGTTTGAACAGGGCGACGCGGAAATCGCGGCCCAGCTCGAACCGATGCACGGTATTCTGGTGCCCGGTGGCTTTGGTGAACGCGGATCGGAAGGCAAGATTGCCAGCGTCCGCTTCGCCCGGGAACGCGGCGTGCCCTTCTTCGGTATTTGTCTGGGTATGCAGATGGCCTGCATCGAAGGCGCGCGGAACACCGCAGGCATTACGGCGGCCTCCTCTACAGAATTCGGCCCGACCACCGAACCGGTGGTGGGGATCATCACCGAATGGATGGGCAAGGAAGGCCTGGAAAAGCGCCACGTGCAGGACGATCTGGGCGGCACCATGCGGCTTGGCGCGTTTGAGGCGCAGCTGTCCGGCAACAGTCATGTGTCCAGCATCTATGGCGGCGCAACGGCGATCTCCGAACGGCATCGCCATCGTTACGAGGTCAATTCGGCCTATCGCGACGCGTTGGAGAAGGGCGGGTTGGTATTTTCCGGCATGTCGCCCGATGGCCTGCTGCCCGAAATCGTCGAGCGGCCGGATCATCCCTGGTTTGTCGGCGTGCAGTTCCATCCGGAACTGAAGAGCAAGCCGTTTGACCCGCATCCCCTGTTCGCTGGCTTCATTGCGGCGGCTGTCCAGCAGGCCCGATTGGTCTGACCTGTTCATGAGATGACAAAAAAGGGGCGGAGCCACTGGCTCCGCCCCTTTTTTGTTGAAATCCTTGACGGATCAGGCGGCGCTGGCATCCTTGTCGTCATTCTTGACGACTTCGAGCGCAACGGTCCCGCCAATGGCGATCTTCTTCGGGCGCATGGCTTCGGGCACTTCGCGTACGAGATCGATCACCAGCAAGCCGTCTGCCAGATCGGCGCCGGCAACGCGGACGAAATCGGCCAGTTCGAAACGGCGTTCAAAGCCGCGATTGGCAATGCCGACATGCAGCATTTCGCCTTCGGCACCTTCATCGCGCTTGCGCCCCTGGACCACCAGCAGGTTCTGCTGGGCGGTGATATCCAGATCGCCGCTGCGGAAGCCAGCCACCGCCAGGGTGATGCGATAGGTATCCGTGCCACGGCGTTCGATATTGAAGGGGGGGTAGTTGTCGCCGCTGGCACGCCCATTGGTTTCCAGCAGATCGAACAGGCGATCAAAACCAACGGTGGAGCGGCGGTAAGGGGTAAAATCGAAACGGTTCATCGAAACAAATCCTCAAAGGAGCAATTTGACTGTTGTGGGCCCGCATCACGGCACCCATCCACCGGACCCTCGCGGCAACCGGTGGCATCTGCTAGATATGCTGATGGCAGCCCGGTTCAAGAGGCTGCCGCGCCCGTTGATCAGGGTTAGCACAAGAAGGGTTCCCCCGTGACCATGCCGAAAGTCGAAATCTACACCAAGTTCACCTGCGGATATTGCCACAGGGCCAAGGCGCTGCTGTCGTCCAAGGGCGTGGAATTCGAAGAATATGACATCACCATGGATGCCGCGCTGCGCGAACAGATGCTCGCCCGCAAGCCGGATGCCTTCACCGTGCCGCAGATCTTCATCGATGGGCAGGCGATTGGTGGTTCGGATGATCTTGCCGCGCTGGATCGCGCGGGCAAGCTGGACGCGCTGCTGGGGCTCTGATCATGCCGCGTATCGCCCTGCTGCAGATGACCAGTGGCATTGACCCGCTGGTCAATATCGCGAGCATTTCCGAAGCGATCAGCCAGGCCGCCGGCTCTGGCGCTGCCATGCTGTTCACCCCGGAAATGTCCGGGCTGGTGGATCGGGACCGCGAAAGGGCGCGCAGGCATGTGGTGGCAGAACAAGACAATCCCCTGCTGCCCGTGGTGCGCGATGCCGCAGCCCGGCATGGCATCTGGGTGGCGCTGGGCTCGCTGGCGGTGCTGCGGGACGATGGGCGCTGGGCGAACCGTTCGCTGCTGATCGACGGGCAGGGCAATATCGCCGCCCGTTATGACAAGATCCACATGTTCGATGTCGAACTCTCCACCGGGGAAAGCTGGCGGGAATCCGCCGCCTATGCCGCCGGTGATGCGGTGGTCAGCGCCGATGACACCCCGCTTGGCCGCCTGGGACTGGCGATCTGCTATGATGTGCGCTTCCCGGCCCTGTTCGAGGAACTGGGGCAGCGGCGCTGCGATGCCATCGCCATTCCGGCGGCCTTTACGGTACCTACGGGCGAGGCCCATTGGCATCTGCTGCAACGCGCGCGGGCGGTGGAAGCCAGTGCCTTTGTCATTTCTGCGGCCCAGGTTGGCAAGCATGCCGATGGCCGGCAGACCTATGGCCATTCGCTGGTGATCGATCCCTGGGGCGAAGTGCTGCTGGACATGGGCGGGCAGCAGGCCGGGCTGGGCTTTGCCGATATTGACCTGACCCGCCTGACGGATGTGCGCCGGCAATTGCCAAGCCTTGCCAACAAGCGCCCCATTCTGACATCGGCGTGACATGATAGTTTTCGATCTCTGCTGCGATTCCGGCCACCGTTTCGAAGGGTGGTTTGGGTCATCGGCCGATTATGATGCGCAGAACCAGCGCGGCCTGATCGATTGCCCGCAATGCGGATCGCATGCGGTGACCAAGGCCCCCATGGCGCCGGCCGTGCCCAGGAAGGGAAATCAGCAGCCGCTGGTGCCAACACCGACAGCAGCGGAGGTAGCCGTATCAGGGGCACCGGGCGGCAGCGCTGGCGGCAGACCATCGCGCGAAGCTCCGCCGTCAGATCAGGCGCTGGCCAATCTGCCGATGCCCCCGCAGGTGGCCGAAGCACTGCAAAAACTCGCGAAGGCGCAGGAACAGGCCTTGCGTCATTCAACCTGGGTCGGCGATTCCTTCGCGGCGAAATCGCGCGCGATGCATTATGGCGATCAGGAAGTGGAAGTGATCCACGGCCGCGCAAGCGCCAAGGATGTGCATGATTTGCTGGAAGAAGGCATTTCCGTCGCGCCGCTGCCCTTTCCGGTGGCACCGCCCGATGAACTCAACTGATTGCCAGCGGCCCCCCTCTCCCCTAAACCGCCCCCCGGCGCACCCGTAGCTCAGCAGGATAGAGCATCAGATTCCTAATCTGGGGGCCACAGGTTCGAATCCTGTCGGGTGCACCATTCTCGAACAAAAGAGAGAACTGCGGGCGTGGTTTTGGCCACGCCCCCGGCGGCACTCCGTGCCAGCACGGCTTTCGAGCCACTGATACGGATTTCCCGATCGTCCACGCGCACCTCGCTGAGCAGCAGCCGGGCATATGCCTGACGCAGATCGGGCGGGCCGTGATGCAGCTTGTCGCTCAGCAGCAGCGCGAGCTTCTCGATCTTCGCTGGTGTGATCACCGGCTCGGCCATGGCGAGGCGTCGGGTGAGATCGGTAATCTGTTCGGCAAGCTCATCCCGTCGGAACCTGAGGTTGACCAGCCGCTCACGCATCGAGGCGTCCTCGGCGTCCATCAGCCCCTTCTCGACCAGTTCCAGCAGCCGCGCGATGCCTGCCTCGGCTTCCTTGTGATCCTGCCGCATCTGGCGAAGCCGATCGCGGTTGCGATCCTCGCGTTCCATGGCCGTGCGCAGATAATCGCTGAGCAGGCCGACCAGATGCTCCGGCTGCAGTATCTGCTTCGTCACCTCGCCGATCACGATGCCGTCGAGCTTGTCCATCGGCATGCGCAGGCCCTTGCAGCCGAACGGGCCTTCCTTGAGACGGGTCGAGCAGCAGTAATAGCGATACTGTCCGCCCTTGCCGGTGTTCTGGATCAACGCTGCCCCGCAATGGCCGCAGCGGGCGACACCAGCGAGCAGCGTCGGTGAGTTGACGATGCGCGGAGCGACGCGCTTGGGCGCCCGACTCTGGAGCAGCGCCTGCACGGCGTTGAATGTCTTCTCCTCGATGATCGCGGGAACCACGAACGGCACCCACTCCGACGGCGGACGAGGTCGACCGTTGCGGCTGTCAGTGCGGTTGAAGTGGTGCAGGCCGTGATAGGTGGTGGAGGTCAGAATATCGTGGACGCCGCCAGTAGTGAACCTGCGTCCACGTCGAAGGATACCGCGCTCGTTGAACCAGGTCGCGATGGCCTTCACGCCCATCGGTCGACCCTCGGTGCCAGAGGCCATGTCGAAGATCATGTGCACGACACGCGCTTCGGCCTCGTTGATAACCAGCACCTTCTTGTCCTTGTTGCCGCGACGCTCGGCGATCTCGACGCCATAGCCATAGGGCGGGCGTGAGCCGTTCCAGAAGCCCTGGCGGGCATTCTCCAGCATGGCGCGATGGACGTGTTTCGCTGTCTCCCGGCTCTGATGCTCGTCGAAGATGTGCAGCAGCTTGCGGAACATCTCGCCCGTCGCGTCCTGGCCGACTTCTTGCGTGATCGAGACCAGTTCGACCCCGGCCTTACGCAGCTCACGAATATAGAGTTCCGAGTGGAGCGAGTCCCGGCTGAACCGGCTCAGCGAATGCACGACCACCAGATCGAAGGGTTTGTCGGTCCGCTTGGCGGTATGGATCATCTCCTGAAATATAGGTCGATCTTCATCCAGCGCGGAGGCCCCCGGCTCGGAAAAGACCCGGACCACCTCAATGCCCTGTCGCTGGCACCATGTGCGGCACTGGGTGATCTGATCGGGGATCGACAGGTCCCGCTCGGCCTGACGGGCTGTCGACACGCGGACATAGATCGCCGCGCGGGTCATGATCGCTCACTCCTCGCTGAAGAGGATCGCGTCAATCTCCCTGCCAAGATAGGCCCGCAGGATCGCCACCTCGTCGCGCAGCACCGGCATGGCGGCCGGGAAGTCACTGACCACGGCTTGCTCACCGCTGACAGGCTGCCTGACCGGCGACGGCGGCACAGCCCGCCTGCGCCGAATGACGATCCGGCCACTGCGCTTCGGTGCAGGGCAGCCCTTCGATACGGGGCAGGAGGCAGGCTGGGCGTCCATCTCCCATTGTCTACGGGAAGCAGCCTGAAGCAACCAAGGCCCAAATTTCCGGGCGGGACACAGCGTGTCCCACTTGGCTCTGAAAGTGCAATTAATTGCACAAAGCTAAACGGCATGACGCTGTCCCTTCTGCGCTCTCACACGATCCAGAGCAGCCATTCTCCTGGCCTCAAAGGCGGACTGCACCGCCGCGTGGGCGCGGGCCGCATCGGCGAGAATATAGTGCTTATGGGCGGTCCTCTGGTCGGTATGCCCGAGCAGATCGGACACCAGCGCCACCATGTCGGGGTCGTGATCGACGAAGCTGGTCGCCGCGATGCTGCGGGCGAGATGCGGCCAGACGTGACGGCCGAAGACGTCCCGCGTCCGTTTCTCGATCTGGTCCCTGATGGAATGATCACTCATCGGTTTGCCCCAGCGGTCGATCCAGAGCCGGTCGGTCATAGCGCCATCGCCGAGCGCCAGCAGCCTGCGCCGGTGCTCGCGCAGCCAGATGTCGATATAGAGATTGAGTGCCGGGGACAGTTCCGCTTGATAGGGATGAGCGGTCTTGGTCTCTTCCTCGGTGAAGAAGAGACGATAACGGTCGTTGTCGAACAGCAGATGCCGCCCGATTTCGATGGCCGTCAGGTTGGTGAGCCGCAAGATTGGACAACTGGCGAGGACTGCGATCAACAGGCCATCGCGCATTTGGGTGGCCGCATGATAGCGTTCGCCCATCCCCAGGCCCTGTTCCATGAGATCGACGCCCAGCGCCAGAAGCTGGCGGGCATCGACCATATGGCCGCGCTTGTCCTTTTCCGGCCGGGCGTTGGCCTTGAGGTTGGTGATGGCCACCCGTAGCCAGGACCAGTCCCGCTCGGGAGCCATGACGATGATCATCCGGGCAAAGCCCTCGAAGATCATCGCCACGCTGCAGGAAGATACTCTGTCTTGAAGCTGGATTACGAACAGGCGAACGCGATCGGGTGTTGCTCTCGCCTCTGGTGGCGCGTCCATGTCCAGCCAGCTATTGCGTGCAAGGAAGGACAGCCACTGGCCATAGCCCTGTTCGACATTACGGCAGCGCGCCAAGCTCCATTTACGGGCGGGCTTGGGCGCGCCCATAAAGCTCGTGACCTCGCGCGCTTCGCGGTAGCGCGACTGGTCGATGACGGGCCAGGCGTCACGCTTGATGCAGAGAGGAATGCTCACAGCAGGTCCCTCCTTTCGTCAAAGCCGCTACTGCCGCCACCCTTGCGGCGCGCGGTGCGCTTGATCCTGATCCGGGCGGTTTCGCGACTGCGCAGGATATGCTCCTGGAAATGACGCGACGCCTGCCGCTGCTGCGGGCGCGCATAATAGCGCTTGGTGGTGTTGACGTCGCGATGTGCGAGATGCTGGCTGACGGTGAAGATGCCCTCGGGGTTGTCCTTGAGGTAGAGTTCGGCCGAGATGTGCCGGAACTGGTGCGGGGTGATCGCGACCCCCAGCACGCGCTTCGACTGTGCACCGATCGCATAGGCCATGGTCCTGGGGGCGATGCAGCTTCCATCGGTTGCGGGAAACAGCCAGGGAGATGGATGGGGGCACAGTTTGGGCCGCCAGTCGCGCAGATAGGTTTCCAGCAAGGCCACGGTCTGGCTAGGCAGCTTGAAGCGCAGGTCTTCCTCGTTCTTCACCTCCACCCGATCGCGCTCGATGACCCAGAAGGCATCCTTGCCTTGGCCGATCTTCCTGATCGACTTGCCGAGCTCGAGATCGACGAGGTTGGCGCGGCGGACGCTGCACATGAGCAGTATCTCGATCGCCAAGGCTGTGCGGACCGTGGCTGGCGCCGAGCGCATGTCCGGCTTCTTCCGCGCGCGGTCGAGCAGGCTAAGCGGCAGGAACTGCACCTGGTCGGCGAAGAGCTGGTTATCCAGCCTGTCCAGCAGCGCCCGGTTCTTCGCCGTCATGCCGCGCCGGGACCCGCGTTCGTCACGCATCTGCTGGCGAACATTGAAAGATATGTCCTCCAGGCGCTGAAGGTCGTCCTGCGAGAAATTGCACCAGCGGGCGATAACCAGCGCGCGCAGCGCCATCTGGACCATCTGGTCGGTGATCCGGCCATCTGCTCTCTTGCGCTGGAACCCCAGCGCCCGATCGAGACGGGCCGGCCGAAAAACTTCGCCGAGACCGGACAACTCCTCCATCGGCACTCCGCTGTGAACGAGGGCAGATACGGCGATCGACACATTATGCCGATATTGCTTGACGGTGCCCGGCTTCAGCACCTTCTTGCGCCGACCCACGAAATCAGACGGCGTGGCCAGGAACTCCAGAAATACCTCCAGCTCCAGCACGAGCTTTCCCGGCCATTCGTCGACCGGAATCCAGTAGCTGGCCCGCTTGACGGGCGGGGGCGTCAGCCTAGGCAGGTCCTCACGGGAGGCGGCGAGATTGTTCCATGCCTTGATGCTGTTACGGAGCGTGTTCTCCCAGTTCCCGACCATCGCCTCATCACGCAGATGAGCCACGAAACGCTCGATCACCGCGTCGGACATATGGCGCGGCAGGACGCCCAGTCCTGCGGCGAAGTGGAACAGGCGCGATGTCGAGCGCTGCGTCTTCACGTCGAGCGCCGCCTGCAGCGCACCCCATTCTCCAGTAAGAGGGAAGCGGGAACGCGGGTTGGAGAGCTTGCCCTGTGCCCGCAAGGTGCGGAACGCCTTTCGCGCCCTGGATTTCAGGTTGGCGAAGGAGCCATCCGTCATGTCCGCCATTGCAGGTGACACTTGCTGCAGCCGCTCAAAGATGAGCCGCTCGTTCGCGGGGAAGTCTAGCATGCCCTGGGCGATCAGCTCATCGACGCGCTTGAGGGCTGAACGCATGAAGGCTATTTCCTCATCAGGCATATCGCACTTGAGCAGAGCTTCGCGCATATCACCGATGGTGGAAAGGTAGCTTTTCTGCTCAAACTGGCCTTTGTTATGGTTATTCGTGCTCATAGTTATTGATCCTCGCTCAAACTTGGAAAATTGTGAAATCCCATCTACATTATTCCTTGGCTATAATTATTTGGGGTATTCACAAGGATCAGATCGCCTCTCCTCTAAGGAACTTGATGAGATCAACCTTGTCGATCCTGATCCGGCCTTTTTCCTTGGACTGAAAGGATCGAAGACCTTCATCACGTATCCAGCGACGGATGGTGGGATGTGACACGGCAGCGAACTGCGCGGCCTGCGGCACCGTCAGCAACTCGATGGGCATGGCCGAGACTTCGCAAGGTTTGGGGGTGGATAAGGCAAGGGTCGGTTTGCCGGCCTTCTTGCGTTTGATTTTAATCGTCATTTCCTGTCTCACTCAGGCTTCTTCTGGCGTGGATATTCACGTTCAGAAGGGTGATGATTTCCGCATCGCCATGCGTAACGAGATGATCGTAGGCGCTTGCGGGCGTTCGAGATCGCGCAAGTGAATGTCGGGAAGAACGCGCGACCACTTCCCAGACAGCGTTGCTGTTGGCGGAGGTGCGCGCGATGGGGGAAGGGCAGGCCAAGCGGCTATAAATAGCCGCGATGCACCGCTTCTAGAGTGTGCGAAGGACCGAGCCTCAGAGGTCGAGCCAAGCCGAGATCGATATTTCTGACGAAGGAGATGGACCACCGAGCGGCACTTTCAATGACGTTGGAATTATCCAAGTCATCGAAATGCCGGATTCGGCATTCAGGCGGCCCTGCCCTCTGATGAACTTCTGCTCCTATGCCATTACGAGGAGACTCGATCAACGCTCAACAGAAACAGAGGGAGGTGACCGAAGCTACCTCCCTCTGTTTTGTGGTTATGCGCAGGATAACAAGTCAGTTCGATACTGCCGAAGCCAGCAAAGCGGTAAGTGCAGCTTCCTTTTTTAGCAGCCCTCTCGAATGCGGAATGGCACCTGCTGCCTGGAGTGCCTGTTCGAACACGGCGTATTGCTCTCTGTCGAGGTGGAGAACGATTGTCTTGCCCTCTGGGTCGAATTCGTTTCCGCGCAAATACATCTTTAGCTCATGCGCGGTTGAGTCCGCCGCCTTCGCCAGCAGCGTGTCGATGTTAACTTTATCGACATAGGGCGAGAGCAGCGCGAGCTTGGTCCAGCCGATCCGACGCAGTTGCTCGATCGGAACACCAAGATCATCGAACGTGCGGCTGATCTGGGCGAGGTTATATGCCTTGCGGATACCGATCTTCAGTTCCCTGGCGACCGACCTGAAATCCTCCGGGTGATGTTTCTGCGTTTCACGGAGGTGCCGGGCGACCTCCAGAAAATGATCGCCCATCATGTCGACGATGATCTGGGGCACCTTGGCTGCCTTGTTTTTCGTCTCTTCCATAGTTCCAAGCCTTTGAAGTTGTTGGGAACTATTTCCTATGGAAAAGACGCACCTCGACAAGTGAATTGCGCAGGAAAATGGCTGGGTTTCTCGAGGCTTGGAGCTGGCATTGCTATGGGTGCTTCGCGCGGAAAACTGTCAGCGTGCGAACGCATCCGCTAAAAGTATGAGCAGGCCAGCAGAAGAGAAGGCCGACATGCAGATGATGTGACTCACATCGCGGCGGATACGCTTCACTCGGAGCTGAGTATCATTTATGGGCTGAATTTGCTTCAGCTAGCACGAATGTGCAATCCCTTGCGGCCTGAACGGGCTATACTTGGAGATGGTGCCCGCTGGCGAACTCCGCTGCCTTCTCTGCATCGAACAATTCGACGACGTCGACCTTTAAGGAATTGGCGATCCTGACGAGCACCTTCACTGACGGATTGCGGACTCCTCGTTCCACCCCGCTGATATATCCTCGATCGAAGCCGCTGTCGGTCGCGAAATCCTCCTGCGTGATCTCCCGATCCTTCCGGAGCCGCCTGAGGTTCCAGCCTATGCGCTTGTGAACGTCCATTGAGGCGGACAATCAGTTCATGAGGCTAATTAGACCACGACTTATAAGTCTCATTTCACTAGACGCAGTTGCGCCGATCCCGCAGAGAAGGAGCATGGCAAGACATCGAGCGGTCCCGGTTCTGATCACCAATGACAACAATCGCAGCGCATTGACGCGCGTTCGGCTGGGGGGCGGCCTACACGATGAGAAGTGGCTCCAAGCACTGATCCATGATCATCCGGCCATCCTGCCGATCTCGGACATCGAGCCTGGCTTCGGCGATCTGATCGCGGCCGCCCGCGAAGTGCCGACCGGCCACGGCAATATCGACAATCTTTATCTTACGCCGTCGGGTGACATCGTGCTGGTCGAGACCAAGCTGTGGCGAAATGGCCAGATGCGCCGCGAAGTGGTGGCACAGGCGCTGGATTACGTGGCCGCGCTCACCCTGATGGGATTCGAGGCGTTCGAGATGGCTGTTGCGCGGGGGCAGCAGGCGCCACGACGCCTGTATGATCTTGTTCGCGATCATCCCGAAGTTCTGGAAGAGGCGGAGTTCATCGACGCGGTCTCGCTGAACCTGCGGCGAGGCAGGATGCTGGTCATCGTTCTGGGCGACGGGATCAGGACGGAGACAGAGACGCTCAGCGATCTGTTGCAGAGCCATGCGGGCGCGCATTTTACCTTCGCGCTCGTTGAACTTGCCACTTGGCGGAGCTCCGCGGGCGAAATTCTCGCGGTTCCCAGCACGCTGGCCAAGACCGTGATGATCGAGCGCGGTATCGTCCGTGTCGAAGATGGAGCGGCGACCGTCCATCCGATCCCTATTGCTGCCCAGAGGGGGCCGCAGTCGATCAGTTCGGCAGACTTCTGGGACATGATGACGAAGCGCGATCCGTCGCTGCCTGCCGCGATCCGGTCGTTCCTGTCGGCGCTCGAACCTCTCGGCGTCTATCCCGATCTCAAGGCCAGTCTGAACCTGAAGCTCGATCTGGCTGATCACGAGAAGCCGATCAACTTCGGGTACATCATGAAGAACGGCACCTTCTGGCCGAACCCCGCATCCTGGACTCTGTCGGAAGCGATCTGGCGGCCGTATTTCGAGGCGTTGGCCGAGATGGTTGGCGGAACCGTGATCGACGAGCCGAACAACAAATATGTCGCCGTCAACGGGCGCTCCGGCCCGAGGATCGAGCAGTTCCTGCCACAGCATCAGGACAGATGGGTTGCCGCGATCGAGTGGGTCGTTGCTGCCGTCGGCCGTTTTGAGAGTGGGGAGATTGGGGAAGAAGTATGTTGAAGAAGGTTGCGCTGTTCTTCGTGCTATTGGTGATCATCCTGATCATTATCGGGTCGCGAGCTGATTCCGGGACCGAGAAGGCGTCACGTCCACTTGCTGCCGGTGAAATGACAACACCGATAAATACCAATGTTGCTGGGTTGGAGCCGCTGACCGGTGAAGCCCTGGCCGAAGAACAGCGGCTACATGAGCAGTTTGCTCGCGAGGCCGCTGAAGAGGCCGCACGAGTGCGCGAGCGAAAAGTCGCAGCTGAGGAAGCTTTGGCAAGATCCGGCGCACAAGATTGGAGAGGAGTGAACCCTCTTCCGGTCAGTGTGTCCAGAAACCGCGTTACGGCTAAAACCATGGTGATTGTCTGTCCCCAACTCACAGATCTTGAAAGGGCGCTGAACCTTCATAATGCAAAGCGTTCTGATCAGGCTTTGGCTTTAGGATGTCGCTATATCCGTGAAGGTGAGCAAGGCGTTCGAATACAGCAAATTAGTAACCTTCAGGAAATCCTGTTTGATACGGATAACGGCAGCCGTCCATATTGGGGATACGTTCCTCACTTTGTTTGGGAACCCTAATTGCAGTCGACATTATTGAGTGCCATTCTATATTATCCAATCCTTGGTCTCGTCTATATTATCCAATCCTTGGTCTCGTCTATATTATCCAATCCTTGGTCTCGGCGGATTTGGGCATAAATCGAGGGTGAAATGACATAGCTACGGCTTAGAATAAAATCAGATTGAGCGTTCGCGGACGCTTGCCGTTAGTTCCCAACCCAAAATTTCGCAGCAGTTCATCGGTGACGGTCATGGCGATCTTAGGCGGCGATGATAGTCAGCATTTTGCGGTCTGCCGCAAACTCAGGCACCCGTCGTCCACCTCGCGCGTTACACCCACGACAGTTTTGAAATCGAGAGGTGAACATGAGGAGCAGAGAGCGCTTGGCGGATACAATAGCCGGACAAAGCGGGCGCCAGCGGCGCAAGGCATTCGTAAGGTCGCTTCCTGAAACTGCGGTTCGTGCGGTCGTTACCGCAAGCGTGACCTTCGCCGTCGGATTGGTGCTGAAGCGGATGTTCGAAAATTCGGTCACTGAGGCCGCCAAGGAAGGCGCCAAGGATGGTGTGGACGAACATATCGCAGAGACGAACGACGCGCCGGATGGGGCTGCGATCTAGCAGTTGAATTATGCAGGCCGGCGGCGAGTCCAGTTGATCGAGCCGCCGGCCTTCGCAGTCGGATCAGGCTGCTGATGGTGAGCCCAGAACGATTTCGCCCTCGTCTTCTCCATCCCAGTAGTGCGCACGTTGGCTGCTGACTTTGATGAGTACGAGGCCCGGGGTGTCTATGCCGTCCGGCCACCAGCGTTCCAGGTCTTTGGTCCAATGTTCGGCAAAGGCCGCTTTATCACGCACGAGCAAGGCCTTTCCTTCCACTGCCACGAAAAATGGCCGTTGCCCGAGGATGCCGGATGACCCCTGATAGCTGAGGCTGACGTTGGGATCGGCCGCGATGTCAGCGACCATGATGGTGCTGTCATCTGCAAAGAACCAGGCATCGCCATCATATTCGACATCCCGGTTATTGCTCATGGGCCGCGCGCCAATTGCACCGCCTTTGGTATGTGTGGAGAGCATCGCAAAATCGATGTCCTTCATTTTTTGCGCAAGGTCCTTGATGGTCTTGTTCATTTGAAGCCCTTTCGTTTACCTGAAGCAGCAACGCGCGAAGCGCCTTGCCGGGCACGCAAAACTTCAGAAAATCGCTGTCATCGGGCAACAATCCAGACAATGGCTGGATGCTTCCTGCAAATATCTCAGGCCGGTGTTCGTAGAAAAATCAATTCGATAAATGAAAATTTCTCGACCAATCAAGAAACTTGAAAGGCCCCGATGCACCTGCAGCTTGGACGTTATTTTTAATTAACATTTGTTTCTTTTTGAGGTGACGTGAAATCGAAACGGGCTGGCTTGATCAAATGCGCGTTCGCTACAGTCAGCTGTGGGTGTTACAAAGATGAACTGCCGGTTCAGATTCCCTGGCGTTCGCATGGTATAAATGCCGTGCCATCGCTCCGCTTTTAAGGAGCATCCCACTGTATAATTATAAAATTATTCCGAATGATGCGCTGGTCGAACCTGTCAATCTGGCGGGTTACGATGCTGCAGGGTTGCTTTTGGCCATTCAGCATCTCTCCATCAAAGAAGCGCGGATAATGCGTGATGGACAGCATTGGATCTCAATGCGGCTGGATACATCGGGCGTCTGGCACGTGTTGCGCGATGGGGAGCCGGCACGGCCGGCAGGCGAGCTATTGGTGGCTCTGCCGCAGTCGGGCAGTGGCCCCCTCTGACCTTTGCCGACATGGTATGCAGTTATGAGGGCAGGGGCGCTGTAAGCCTGACTGACGACCCTTGCCCGCAAGGTGGACTAAAGCGCCAAACTTGATGGAGGCATCATGTCTCCGGAGGGCACTTCGCCAAGCTCGCAGCTTTGGTTCACGATGAGAGCGTTTGAAACGGCAACTTCGCGTTGTGCCAGGATCGGAGAAATTGCCCAAATATACGATATTTCGCCAGTCTTGACCCGCTCTAGCCGGCACAAAGCCTTTTCACCTTCATAAAGCGTGGCTTGCCTGCCGAATTTGAAGTTTTCAGCGACAGACAATGCCATGCTTGCGTTGTCGCTATCGAAAACGATGTTCCGGCCAACCCCGAATCCGTCGTCGAGCAGGCTCAATTTATATGTGGGCATATTACTCTTCCGATTGTCTTATTCATTCACATCGCTGATCGATTAACATTCACACGCTACGCCCACGCGCGTCAGCGGTGCTGACCAATACAATGAAAAATCCGCATAAATCCCATTCCTGCGTCACCACCTGCCGGTCGATTGACATCAACTGTCAATCCGGCACCCGGTTGCCGAAAAATTTGCAAATTAACATGTATCATCAGGATTGTGGTGGTGAGGCGAGCCTGAGTGGGTGCCTTCTTCCGCGCCAGAGATGAGGTCATGGTATCCCGTCACAGAATCAAGCAGCAGCCCAGGCACGGCGGGTTTCCGACTGAATCTGCATCGTGCGACAGACAGCAGCGTTGGCCAGAACCGGCTTGATCTACCCAAATTTCCGAAAATTAACCTGCGTTATCACGATTACGGTCCGCGTGTGCGAGATGCCCGTGGAGCGAACCTAAGGGCCGGGTTTGCCTGACATGCTCGTGCAACAGGATTTAACATTAATGGTGATGGAGAGATTTCTCAAAAATAATCGTAGACATGGCCTGACGCAGGAAGAAAGAAAAGCTCTCGAAGGGGCTGTCAGCGAGATAAAGACGCTTGCTCCACGCAAAACCATAGTGCGGGCGCGGGAAACATTGCATCAGAGCATATTTCTTGTTGATGGGACAATGTCGAGATACATAGATGATACGAATGGAGTTCGCCAATTCGTATCAATTCACTTCGCCGGGGATTTTGTAGACCTTCACGCCTATCCCCTAGGTGTAATAGATCACGATGTTGCGACCACCACAGAAGCGACGGTCGCCATTATTCCTCACACGTCTTTGGGGGCAATCATTCGCGATCTGCCCGAAATCGGGCCAAAGCTATGGTTCGCTACTCTGGTTGATGCGGCCATCCATCGGGCATGGTTGTTTCGCCTTGGCAGGCTTGATGCGGTGGGGCGGGTCGCTCATTTTCTGTGCGAGACCAATGCACGATTGATGTCGGCAGGCTTAAGCGATGGCCACCGATTTGCGCTGGGATTGCGTCAAACCGATCTGGCAGAGATCTGCGGTCTTACGACTGTCCACGTAAACAGAGTCATGCGCAGGCTGCGCGAGGATGGCCTGTGTGAATTCAGATCTTCTTGGGTTCATATTCCGGATCCTGCCCGGCTGGCCGCAATAGGTCAGTTCGACCCCCAGTACCTCTATTTCGTAGAGGATGCAGGTGTTGAACAAAGTGCGTGCCCATGGGGATAGGCGGGGGAATTAGAATCTACCCTTTCCAACGAAAGTGCCAGGCGGTGTTTGCGTCGGCATGGTTATCGACTGGGTTTCCAACTCGCGCATCTTCACGCGACTGGGGGCGGTGAAAACCTCCGGCGCAGCGACATCCGCGCGCCCCACAAGCTTTGGCGCAACCGCCTTCTGGTTGCGCTTGGCCCGCATTGGGGACATCAATGTTCCACCGGGCTTATGGAAATCCGCCGCCCCAGAATTTCAGGCAGCGTTATCTGGAAGAATGGCGGAACCCAGACCGTCAGAAGATTGCGACGGGAGGTCGCATGGGCAGGAATATCCTGCATGATATGAAAGGCGGTTCATGGCAGTATTGACCGGGGATCAGACCTTGGCGCCGATGGTGCATAAGCTCTGTTTGTGGCAGGCTCTCAGCGAAGCAGATAAACATGCGGTGCTGGAACTGCCGCATGTCGTTCGTTCGTTCGATACCGCAGAATATCTGGTGGAAGAGGGGGCCAGGAACAATCTGACCTGCCTGCTCCTTTCCGGATATGCCTTTAGACAGAAAGTCGCAGGATCAGGGGGGCGACAAATCCTGGCCGTGCATATCGCCGGAGATCTCGTGGATCTGCAAAACTCCCTTTTGAAGCGAGCAGACCACAGCGTGCAGGCACTCTCACCTGCCCATGTCGCGTTGATCCCCCGCCAGGCCATCATCGAACTGGCATTCAGTCGCCCCACAATAGGCCTGGCCATGTGGTATGATACGTTGGTCGATGGATCGCTTTACCGCGAATGGATGACAAATATCGGCAGGCGGGACGCTCGCGCCCGCATTGCCCATCTCCTGTGTGAATTTGGGGCGCGATTGGAGGCTATCGGCCAGGGAAGCACCGCAGGATACGAAATGCCGATGACCCAGGAACAGATTGCTGATGCGACCGGGCTCACCAGTGTGCATGTGAACCGCATTTTGATGGGGCTTGATCGTCACGGCCTGACACAGCGAACCCGAAAATCGGTGATCATTCACGATTGGGATCGCCTTTGCGACGTCGGTGATTTCAATCCCGATTATTTGCACATCAGTTGATGCGTCGCAGATCAGAAACGGCGTCAGCACTGATCTCAGATACAGTCGGTTGAGTTCCGTAGCGAGAACGACGGTAAGACTACATCCACCAGCGAACCAGCAAAACAAACCCGCCGACCAAAAGCATGAAGGCGCCGGTGACTTTCGCAAAAAAGCCGAATTCGCCAGACTGCCGCATGCTTCCTCCCGGTCCACAGGAACGATGCAATGCTGCATCGATAGCGACAATTGCCCTATGTTAATTAACGCAAAAATTGCTGCTGGAAGTGTCGGTTACGACCGTCAGACGGTGAGCATCTGTTGAGCAAATGCGGGCGTGTCTCTTCTGGTCTTCTTGACCAGCTTTTTAACATAACCAAGCTTGGCGACGATTACGTCTGAAAGATGAAACGGATACAGATCAGCCTGTCCCATGGAGCGGTTGATGGCGTTCATCGCAAAGGACAACGGCTCCATGGCCTGCACCAGCTCGTCAATATCCGCGCTATATGGGTCAAACCCGATGTTCATTTCCAAACCGTCGCTGTCGCCAGGCAGGCAACGCAGGGACAAATCGAAGCCTCCCGCTGTGGCCAGAACATCCACGATGTGAAGGTAATGCGCGAAAGTCTCTGCAAAATCCTCCCAAGGATGCATTGTCGCGTAGTAGCTGACAAAATCATCGGTCCAAATTCGCATGCCATCCGCTGAGTAATGGCTTTTCAGTGCGGCCTGATAGTCGACACTCTCATCTCCAAACAGATTGCGAAACACGGTCAGCTCATCTGCATCCTGCTCGATAAATCTGGACCAGAAATAATGACCGACCTCGTGGCGAAAATGCCCTAGCAAGGTCCGATAAGGCTCGCCCATCGCGTTTCTGATGCGCTCGCGTGCCGCATCATCGGCTTCGATCAGGTTCAGGGTGATGACGCCCCCATCATGCCCTGTGAATATCTCCGGGGAACCGCTCAGCTCGGCCGCAGCGTCATAAAGGAAATCAAATGCCAAGCCGGCATGTGCCGGCCCGTGCGGCCCTGTATTATCGATCGGCAGGCCGAGCATGATCAACTCGTGAAACAAACGGCGCTTTGCTTCTTCTATTTTGGCCCAACGTGTCGGAACGGACGGTGCAGATAGATCAGGAATGGTCCGGTTGTGACGGCATGCGCGGCATAAGGGCACTGACTCGCCAACACCCACCAGCCAGTTGCATATCTGGTAATCATTGTTGTTTGCGCAAACCTGTACGTCAGCATCCTGGCCGGCGACATCACGCCAGACGGTTGCAGCGTCAGCCAAAAACCGAAATGCATCTATTTCCGGGTCATAGCCCAGCGTCGCATTGCACCCGGGACAAATGCGAACTTCGAAATGGTTGAGGCGACTGCAGTTGGGACAGGCAAAGGGACGCATTTCGGAGATCCAGAAACTATGTTCGGATGCTCAACCGTTGTGTTGATCAACTGATCCCGGAGCCAACGCCAGATACCGCGCTTGAAGCTGACATGGCACACACAATGCCAAGCGCCGCGTCACCAGCTACGGGCAAATTCATCCAGCGCTGCTACAGAACCGATCGCTATGGGGGCTGACCATTGTCCAGGTTCCGTCGCAACTTCAGCCTTTGCAAAGCTGTCGAATGCACTCCAGCCGCTTTCGTCGCGCTGCAGGGCGCGGCGGCCTGAAGCCCGAACCAGCGCCATTCCTCCAGCGACATCCCAGATATTGGGGCGTTCGAACCAGGCAATGTCTAGCAGACCGGCGGCGACGAAGGCGCATTCGAGCGCAGCCGATCCGGTCTTGCGTCCATCCCAGCTGACAGCCGGGCGCGGAGATGATTTTGGTTCTCCCCCCAGTCGTCGGCGCACGGCCGGATTGGCGCTGTGGTTCAGGGGCGCTCCATTGAACCTCACGCCGCCTTCCTCCGGGCTGGAACCTGTGTCGAGAGGTGCGGTCGCATGATAGACGCCAGGCTCTAGCGCATGGCTGGTGCTGCACCACAGTGCCCCAACGATAGGCTGCCCGCGATAAAGTACGCCTACTGATGAAGCGAACAGCGGGAAGCCATTGATGAAATTTGTCGTTCCGTCGATCGGATCGACAGCCCAGATAAAATCACTGCCAATCCTGGGCCTGTGATCGAATTCCTCACCCACAATGTCGTGATCGGGGAAGCGTTCAGAGACACGTTCACGGATCAAGGCCTCTACCCTGCCGTCCACTTCGGAAACCGGGTCTTTCAGATGGGTTGGGTCGTCCTCCAGCCCTTTGTATTTAACACGCAGCATCCCGCCCAATGCCGCGCGGATTTCAGTGCCGCCCAGTTGGGCAAGTTCCACCGCCGTGGCCTCAATATCAGCCAGCAGCCGGGTGTTTAGTGGTGCACTCATCTGTCACCGCCCTCCACAGCAAGAACCTTTACCCAGCTAGGGCGGACAGAGATATCAACGGAGCCTGCCAGATGTTCATTGGGGCACCGATCATCCACGCGGAACGGTCGATCATGCACCGTCAGGCGCACCTTTGGAGATCGACGGGTCTGGATAGGACAAGGAAATGCGTCGGGATTAGCCGACCATTCGACCAGCGGGCCCCGCAATTCGGGGGTCACCAACACGATGTCGAGCAATCCATCCCCTGGCGATGCGCCCGTGGCAAGCGCCAGATGCGAACCGACATATTGGATGTTCATCGCTTCCACCATCAAGCAGTCGCCCTCCCAAACCCAATCCGCAGTTTCGATCTTGCAATGAAATGGGGATGCCTCGGTCAGGGATCGTCGGAAAGCAAACCGCCCATTGGCCTGTTTCTCTTCCGGAGTATCTGGTTCTTCATCGACTTCATCCACTGCGTCGGTGAGAACGCCCGATCCGATGGCCTCAACAAATCTTTTGTGGCCCCAGGGGCCGATCGCCTCGCAACGGTCCAGCCGAGCCCAAGCGTTCTTGTTCCAGTGCTTGGGCAGATCCCGCCAGTCGCCGTCGACACCAAGGGCATTGGCAATGTTGTTAGATCCACCCAGGGGAAGAATGCCGATCGGATGGTCCAAGTTTTCAAGGCAGGAGACGACATCCGCCACGGTTCCATCGCCACCAGCAGCGACTATCACATCGAACGTCTTGGTCAGGGCAGCGGGCAGATCGTCTTCACCATGGGCGCAATAGATCGGCTCCATGCCTGCGCGCCGCAAAGCGTTTTCGATTTCCAGCCGTGGGATGGGGTCGGTCCCGGCATTGTCATTATGCACCAGCAAAGCGCGCATCGCAGCTCCTGCAAAAGGGGAGATATCTAAAGATCAGAGAGCGGGATTAGGTTCCTGCTACGGCGTCAGGCGCGCGATTTTCTTTTTTCGAACAGGATCTTCTCAACTGACCGGAGTTGATAAAACTCTCCGGTCAGTTGTTCCGCACGAAACTGTCAGCTCGTCAAAATGCGATAATGGATCGGCTTGAACGTGCCACCATTCGAAGCATAGGCCGAACAGGCAGTAAGACCGATCACAAGATCCATCAGCGCGCGAAGCTGCACGCTATCTTTGGCTTTGCTTGTCGGCGGCAGCACCTTAAGGCGGCCGGTATTCCCATCCACGGCAACGTTCATGAAAACGTTAAACGCAGTCGGAATAGCATCGGGATCGATGCCATAAGGCTGAAGGGCCTCTGCAAGATTGCCCATGCAACCGCGGTGAACAGGGTGTTCGGGGTAGAAATGACGGAAGGTCGCTTCGCTGCACGGTGTTAACAGGAAGTCGTGCCTGCCAACGCTATCCTGTGTGATTTCCAGCATAGGGCGCGAACGGTTGGACCAGAGCCGATTTCCAGCGGTCAGGTTGATCGTTTCCTCATAATCAAAGGTCCGGCCATTGGAGATCACTTCCCGTGTATCACCCATGCTGAAAGCGAGCATGTCGCTGACCTGTTCGCCCAACGGGTCGATCACTTCCAGAATCTCGCCCTGCCGCAAAACGAAGGCGGTGCCGCTCCTGGGTGGTATCTCGATTGTCTGTGTCATGTCCGCGGATCCCGGAAGGGGCATTGCCAGTCAGAGGAAACAAGTCGGCCGCTATATTGTCGCGCTTCGCTCACTTCTCCGTGTCGTGCCAGCATAGGGTTGATATCTCCTGCTATGTCCCGATCACGGGCGAGAATCTTTTCCCGCATCCGTTCATACTTCCCTTCTTCCCTGAGGTGTTCGAACTGGTCGTGCAGATTGAATACCAGCGTGGGTGAAGGAAAACGTCGAGCCGGACGGGACGCATTGGGATGTAAGCCCACAACGAAAAAGGCTTCTCCGCCAAAGCTGAGGCTGAAATGCGGATCGTTCGGATCGGAACTGACCCGATGGTCATAGGGCTGACCCAGCCAATGATCCTTGTCGGCGAAGGATTGAATCCGTTCCCACATCGCCTGTTCAAACGCGGTTTCACCAAGGGTGAGCGGACCTTCAAAAACAAAGGCGAGGCTTCTCAATCCTTGCGGATCCTTTCGATAGTCGGCTGCCCAGTCGAGCAGTGTACGATGTATGCGCACATCATCCCATCCACTGGTCAGGCAATGACAGGCCAGGATTTTGAGAGTGCCCCGAGCGAGAGCCGATTTCGCCCCGACGCAAGGAAAAGCTGGATCGGCGATGCGGTCCGAAACGCCGTTCTTCAACTCTTCCAGGTTCGTGACATCGATCATGCTCCGGCGGTGGTTTTCCTGATCAACGATCATCGCTGAGGCTCTTCGCCGCCCGGCTGGCCTCCTTGCCATTTTGTTCGACAGGTATCGACTGGGGCGGGACGGCCGCCGCCGTCACATGCAAATTGTTTTTCCAGCCCGAGCCGCCATTCGCCTTTGCATTCTGTTTTGCGGTCGTAATGGGATCGTCATCGCGGGGGTTGGTCATAGCATCTCTCCTGCGGGCTCAATGGCCCTGTGGGGAGGGCTCTGGCCAAGTCTACTTCCCGAACCCACTCGCCTCGGATCGGTTGCCAATCCGAGCTCGAAATTAACAATGATCATAACGAAATTCGGATGCCTCCGGATCATCGGGTACGATCGCTCGTTTCGGTGGCGATGCATTCGAGCCAGGCAACACGCTGATGTTAATGGACCGCCTTCTGGCGAACAGGCGCGGTGTCGCACTGACGCAGCAAGAACGTGCCCAGCTGGAAAATGCGATCAGCGAAGTGCGGGCCCTGGAACCACGGCAAACCATTGTGGAGGCAGGCAAGCCTGTCGATATCAGCACCTTCCTGCTGGAAGGCATAATGTCGCGCTTCATCGAAGATCGAAAAGGATTGCGTCAGCTCGTTTCCATCCACGTCCCGGGCGAATTTGTGGATTTGCACGCTTATCCAATGCATGAACTCGATCATTCTGTTGGGACATTGACGGCCGCTACCGTCGCCATTGTGCCGCACCAGGCTTTGAAGGCCATTCTCGCCCCTCAACCCGATCTTACGCGCAAACTCTGGTTTTCGACGCTGATCGACGCATCCTTGCACCGGGCGTGGCTTTTCCGTGTTGGCAGGCTGGATGCGGTGGGCCGGGTTGCGCATTTCCTGTGCGAGATGAATTTCCGGCTGATTGCGGTCGGCCTGTCTGACGGCCACAAATTTGTTTTGGCTCTGACGCAGGCGGATATTGCAGAAATCTGCGGGCTGACCACGGTCCATATCAACCGGGTGCTGCGTCAGTTGAGGGAGGCTGGCCTGTGTCAGATGCATGCTTCTCTCGTCGAAATAGCCGATCCAGCTGCGCTTGCTCGTCGCGGAGATTTTAATCCGGATTATCTCTATCTGGATGATGCCAGCGCTAGGGATGCGAAGCGGCAACCATAGCCGCAGTTTTGCCTGCCAAAGCCGAGCGGAAGGGGGTGTTCTTATTTGGCTTTCCGTATGGCGTCATGACCATAGGCAATGCCGAGTGCCAATGCACATCCACCCACGATATTGCCGATGGTGCTCAGGGCCAGGTTGCTCATACCGCCGATCCAGTCGACAGGCGCGCTCCCCGGTGCCAGCCAGCCCAGCGGCAGTAGCGACATATTGGCAATTGAATGTTCCAGCCCCGCCGCAACGAAGATGGTGATGGGACCAAGAATGGCCATGATTTTGGCCGGAAGGGTCTTCGCTTCCGAGGCCATCCATACCGCCAAACAGACCAGCACATTGGCCATGATCGCAGAGCAGAATATTTCCGACGGGGCCTTGGAAAGTTTGCTTTCACTCACCGCGATGGCAGCTTCTCCAACGCCATCTGCCATCCCGCCAGTAGCAGCGAACAGCACTGCGATCATCACGCTGCCGATGAGGTTGCCGATCCACACGACCAGCCAGGCCCGCATCAATCGCACCCGGGCGAGATCGCCGGTCAGAGCCGGCAGGACCATCATGGTGTTGCCGGTGAACAATTCGGCGCCGACGATCATCACCAATATCAAGCCTACGGAAAAGGCAATCCCGGACAACAGGCTGACCAGACCGCTGTCACCCATGTTCGCCTGCACGACGAGTGATACGATCGAGCCAAATGCAATGAACGCACCGGCCAGAACGGCCAGCACGGTCATGCGGGAAAAGGGTTGAGCGGCCTTGGCGGCAAGGCTGGCGGGCATGGCGTCCGCAATTGCCGCGCCCACCGGATCATCGATGGATTGGCTCACCTCGCTCACTGTCTGGTCTCGATCCTGACGGGCACGGCTTTGCTTGCCGGTGTTCGCGAGTTTCGATCATGGTGGCTGAGTGCAATCAGCGGATTGAGCTCGGGATAATATCCGACGATCGTTCCGTCAGGCAGATCAAAGGGAATTATTTCGAGACCTTTGACACGTCGAAAATGTTCATCACCGGCATCGCCAACGAGATCTATCCTCTGGCCAGCGACCAGCCCCGCGCGATCAATATCATCGGGATTGATCAGGATGATATCGCGCTTGCCCTCAATCCCGCGCATCCGATCGCTATAACCATAGATGGTGGTGTTGAACTGATCATTCGAACGGACGGTGACGAGACGATAGCGGCCCTTCGCATCCTCTGCATCCGTAGCAGCCAGCATGTCCGGAGCGGTGAATTCTGCCTTGCCGCTTTCGGTCTTCCAGATGCGTTCGCGTGCGCTGTTGCCCCGATAGAAGCCACCGGGATCAAACATCCGTTCGTTCATGTCGTGGAATTCTTCGTGATAGGTCTGTGCGATCAGATCACGAACCAGACCGTAATCACCGGTCCATTCGTCCCACAACACCCTGGGGCTGGACGGCAGGGTGGCCTTGGCAATGCCGGCGACGATCGCCAGTTCGGATTTCAGATGTTCGCTGGCCGGGGCACGATGCCCGATCGAACCATGAATATGGCTGAAGCTATCCTCAATCGTAACGGTTTGTGCCCCGCCGGCCTGCAAATCTTCCTCACTGCGTCCCAGACAGGGCAGCAGATAGGCGGACTTGCCGTTGAACAGATGCGTCCGGTTGAGCTTGGTAGCGATCTGGACGGTCAGTTCCAGTTGCTCCCAGGCCGGTTCAATCCGTTCCTGATCCGGAATGGCCCGCAGAAAATTGCCGCCCAGGCCCAGGAAAGCGCTCACGGTTCCATCGAGCACCCCTTCGCATACTTTGACCGTGGTCAGGCCTTCGTCCCGGGGCGGATCAAAAGCGAACTGGTCGGCCAGCTTGTCCAGCGGAACAAGTTCAGGCTTTTCCGAAATGCCGACTGTGCGTTGACCTTGAACATTGGAATGCCCGCGCACTGGGCAAATGCCGGCGCCCGGTCGTCCGATGTGCCCACGCATCAGCAGAAGGTTCAACAACATGGCAATGTTTTCAAAGCCATGTACATGCTGGGTCAGGCCCATGCCGTAAACGCCGATAACCCTTTCCGCCTCCACATACACGCGGCCCGCTTCTTCGATATCGGCCCGGCTCAGGCCGGATTCTTCTTCAATCCGTTCCCATGATGTTGCATCGGCCTTTTCGCGGAATGCATCATAACCAGTGCAGTGACCTGCGATGAAGGCGTGATCGATGACCGTGCCGCCGCGCCGTTCATCTTCAGCCAGAACATATTTGCACAGGCCCATGATCGCCGCGATGTCGCCCCCCGCGCGAACCTGCAGATATTGGCAACTGATCGGGGTGTTCCGCCTGGTGAGCATCTGACTAGGGCGCTGCGGATTGGTAAATTCTATCAGCCCTTTTTCGCGGATCGGGTTAAAGGTGACGACCTGACATCCCCGTTCGACCGCCTTTTGCAAAGGATGAAGGAAGCGCGGGCTGTTGGTCCCGGTGTTCTGGCCGAAGAAGAAAATCGCATCGCATGTTTCGAAATCTTCGAGCACGCAGGTGCCAACCGGCGACCCTATCAGCTTGTTCAGCGTAACCGACGTCGTCTCGTGACACATGTTCGAACTGTCGGGCAGGTTGTTGTGCCCATACAGGCGGGCGAAAAGAGCGTAGAGATAGGATGTCTCAAGACTGGCCCGGCCAGAGGCATAGAACACCGTCGATTTCGGCTCGAGCTCTTTCAACTGGGTGCCGATGTCCGAAAAAGCTTCTTCCCAACTGCACGGCTGATACCGATCCGTGGCGTGATCAAATCGCATGGGTTGGGTGAGCCGGCCTTGTTGTTCGAGATCATGATCGCTCCAGCTGCGCAGCTCCGTCACGCTGTGTTCGGCAAAAAATTCCGGGGTGCAGCGGTGGCTCGTCAGTTCCCATAAGGTTGCCTTTGCGCCGTTTTCGCAAAATTCGAAGGCGTGGGGATGCTTGGGCTTTCCCCAGGCGCAGCTGGTGCACATGAAGCCGCCGGTTTTGTTTTGGCTCCGCAGCGTCGCCAGCGCGGCGGGTGAAGACATTTCACGCAGCATTGTTTCGGTAAGACCACGCAACGATCCCCAACCGCCAGATGTGCCTTCGTACTCGGCCATATCAATCTTGTCGGTCATCCGGGTTCTCCAAGGGTAGCCCTTAACCCAACCGTGGAATGGCGTAATGGTTGCAAATATAACCAATCTAAATTGATTGACCTATGTGAACCGTTTTGGATTTCCTCACGCCAAAGGCTCAGATCGCATGTCTTATTGAGCTATTTGAACCTTATGCGGCAGGCCTGGTTTGGGTTGATCTTCTCAGTCGAAAGGGGCGGCAACGACAGGCCGTCGCGGTAATCAGGCGGGCTTCTTGGCAACAGCGTTGCTGCCGCCCCGTCAGTTTCAAATGCTCACGCTTGGTGACGGCCTTCGGCAAATTCTTCGATCAACTTGCTGCAAAAGGCGGGCAGATCATCCGGATTGCGGCTGGTGACGAGGCCCTGATCAACCACGACTTCTTCGTTTGACCAATTTCCTCCGGCATTGATGATGTCGGTTTCCAGCGTCGGGTAGGATGTCACCGAGCGACCTTTGACCGCGCCCGCTTCAACCAGCAGCCATGGGCCATGGCAGATGGCTCCGATGGGTGTGCCTGCCTTAAAAAATGCAGTGACCAATGCCACTGCGTTTTCATCTGCGCGAAGTTTGTCTGCCCCCACCGTTCCGCCTGGAATGATCAAACCATCAAACTCATCCGCATTGACGTCGGTAATCAACCGGTCGACGGCATAGCTGCCGCCTGGATCAAGATCACCGTTGTTGGTCTGCGCTTTCCCGCTCTCCAATCCTATCACCGTAACCTTTGCGCCGGCGCGTTCGACGGCCTGGCGTGGTTGCACGAATTCCGGTTCCTCAGTGCCGCGGGGTGCAATCAGGATAGCGATGTTCTTTCCTTCAAGCGTCATGTCGGGTGTTCCTTTGTTGTGTGTCATGTCCGCATCTGACAGCGATCAATGGGTGGCGCAGGGGCGGATTGTCTTCGACAACCCCAGAACGATCTGTGAGCGCCCCGAGTTGCGTCATTCTGCGTCGGGTTAAGGCAGAAGTCCGATCACCCGTTGACTATGATGCCCCCATTGGGGTGCAGCACTTGCCCGGACATATAACTGGAATCCTCGCAGGCGAGGAAAAGAAAGGCCGGAGCCACCTCGTTAGGTTGGCCCGGCCTGCCCATGGGCGTGTCTTCCCCAAAATGCTCCAGCTTCTCGGGGCTGGCTCCACCACAGGGGTTGAGCGGTGTCCAAATCGGCCCCGGAGCAACAGCGTTCACACGAATTCCATCGCCCACGAGATTTTCCGACAGCGAGCGGGTGAAAGCGGTAATCGCTCCTTTGGTACTGGAATAATCCAGCAATTCCTTTGAGCCTTTATACATCGTCACCGAGGTGCAATTGACGATCGCGCTTCCGGATTTGAGATGTGGCCGAACGGCCTGAGTTAGATAGAACATGCTGAAGATGTTCGTCTGGAATGTTCGTCGCAATTGCTCTTCAGAAATGTCCGTAATGTCTTTGTCTGGATGTTGCTCGCCTGCGTTGTTCACAAGAACGTCAATGTGCCCGAATTCCTCCAGGGTCTCGCTGGTTATGCGCTCACACACCTCAGGCGATCCGACATCGCCTTTGATCAGGATCGCGTTGCGGCCCTCTGCTTCAACAATTCGCTGTGTTTCCCGGGCATCGTCGTCTTCCAACAGATAGACGATCGCGATATCCGCGCCTTCTCTCGCATATAAGGCTGCGACTGCCCGCCCTATTCCGCTATCTGCGCCAGTGATGATTGCAACCTTGTCCTGCAGTCGTCCGGCGCCCTGATAGCGCGGCTGCCAATCCGGCTTCGGTTCCAGGGCGCTTTCATGGCCCGGCAAATTGTCTTCGTGAATCATGTTCTCGGTCTGGGGCATCACATCTCTCCTCAGACCAGCAACGATTTGCGAGAGCTATCGTTCATGCCAACGCGGCAAGATGTCGCAACAATCGGACGCGCAGTGGAGTGAGGAACTGCCGTGTGCGGAAGAGGTTCTCCTCCCATGGATCAAGAGCTCAGCGATTTCCGAGCCATCAACAGGGCGCCGCCGCGAAAGATTGAACCTATGACTTTTGCGCCGCCAGATGGAATTGCTCCCGAAGCTGCGAAACCGAAGAACCATCGTGCCAGCCCTGTGCCCCTGATTTTGTTGGCATCACTCATGGCGATCGGGCTTGGAGGGGCGTTGGGTGGCCATCCTTCTGCCCAACATCTTGTCGAGACCGACGACGTGAAATTTCGTGTGTCGTCTCCCGACAGACTTCGCAACGGGATGGTGTTCGAAACGCTGGTTGAGGTTGAAGCGAAAAGGCCAATTCGGCAACTTGCCGTGAGCATTTCCGACGGCCTTTGGCGGGATATGACGATCAACACGATGATCCCTGCAGCTGAAACAGAAGAATATCGCGGCGGCGCCCATCGCTTTGTGTTCTCAGCGTTGCAACCGGGCGAGCGTTTCCACTTCAAAATCGACGGACAGATCAATCCTCCGCTCTTGGGGCAGGTGAGAGGCTCCATAGATGCCTGGGACGGCGACAGGAGGCTGGCTGCAATCAACCTGCATACGAAGGTGCTTCCCTGATGGACATTATCCTTCGCGCTACGGTGATGTTCTTCATCATGTTTCTGTTGCTCCGATTGCTGGGCAAGCGGGAACTGACGCAGGTGACACCGTTTGAACTCGTTTTGCTGATCGTGATGGGTGATCTCGTTCAACAAGGCATCACGCACAATGATCTGAGTTTGACGGGCGCGACGCTTGCGATCAGCACCATCGCCTTCTGGGCGCTGGCATTAAGCTGGTTCACCTATCTTTCGCCTAGGGCTGAGCGCTTGCTGGAAGGTGTGCCAAGGGTGCTGATCAGAAGCGGAGAATTGGTCGAGCCAAACATGCGCCGTGACCGGATCACTCGCGCTGAGCTGGAGACAGAGATGAGGCTGGCCGGAATTGGCAGGATCAAGGATGTCGCCTGGGCCATTCTGGAACCGCACGGCAAGATCAGCTTCATTCGGGCAGGCGATGAAGCATCCCCATCGTCGCAGCAGGATGACGTTCAGCCGATCTGATCAGCAGGGATTGGATTGCCGTGAAGGCCTACGACCCGGCACTTGCAACGCGAAGCAATTCTGGCTCGGGGGATGGGCTGGCTTAGCCGGGATCGAAGCAGGCTGTGCCCATTTAGCCCGTTCAACACCCATTCGTGATACGCGAAAAGGCCCGTGCATTTCTGCACGAGCCCTTCGATGAAGACGACAAAATTCAATATGTGTTTTCGAATTCCTCGATCTCACGATCGACTTCATCCTTGGCCCTTCCGTATTTTTCCTGCACCTTGCCGGCCAGGATCTTGCGACTTCCATTGATCTGATCAATTTCGTCGTTGGTAAGTTCGCCCCACTTCTTCTGAACATGGCCCTTTACCTGTTCCCAATTGCCTTTCAGCGTATCGCTGTTCATGATCCATCTCCGTTTCTTGGATATGGGGCTGAACGCGAGGTCGACGCAATTGTTCCAAAGCTGGAAAGTCGCCTGCCAAGCGGACCTGGTGAAAGCTTGCCACGCCAGCTTGCTCAGAAAGCGGATTTGCGTCGCGGTTCGTGGAAAGCGGCCGAGCGTCTCGCCCACTGCCGTTCGCACCTCATGCGAATGGTTTGCACGGAACCGGGCCTCTCTTCCATTGTTGGGTGGTAGAATTGCGAGACCTGATCTCTGTCTGAAACCAGCATCTGGTGCTCGCTATAAGCGGGAAGAGAGACATGCCAAAAACGACGAAGACATCGGGCAAATCTGCCGGTGCGCACAAACCTGACGTTGCCGCATCCCCCAGCGCTGACAATAGCTTGCGGGATCACCAGTCTGGCGCAGGGCAGGCGCCGTCAGAAACGGTCGCAGGAAATGCTGGCGAATTGCACCAGAACATTTCGGCGGGTGCTGATCATGGCGATGGAGTGTCTCATCTGACCGATAATTTCGGTCATCGCATTGCCGATAATCAGAACAGTCTGCGAGCCGGCGAACGCGGGCCTACGCTGCTCGAAGATTTTGTGCTGCGCGAAAAGATATTCCACTTTGATCATGAGCGCATCCCGGAGCGGATCGTCCATGCGCGCGGATCGGGCGCACATGGCGTGTTCGAAAGCACCCGGGCCATTCCGGAACTGACCAGTGCGTCCATTTTCCAGAAGAAGGGGACAACTTGCCCGGTTTTCGTGCGGTTCTCCACCGTGGCCGGGGGCGCCGGGTCAATCGACACACCGCGCGATGTGCGGGGCTTTGCCGTCAAGCTTTATACAGACAGCGGGAATTGGGATCTGGTCGGCAACAACATCCCGGTGTTTTTCATCCAGGATGCGATGAAGTTCCCCGATCTGGTCCATTCGGTGAAGATGGAGGCTGATCGCGGTTATCCGCAGGCAGCCTCTGCCCATGATACATTCTGGGATTTCATCGGCTTGATGCCCGAATCCATGCATATGATCATGTGGGCCATGTCAGACCGGGCCATTCCACGCTCCCTGCGGATGATTGAAGGCTTCGGCGTGCACAGTTTCCGCTTCGTGAATGCGAAGGGGGAGGGCAAGTTCGTCAAATTTCACTGGAAACCCGTGCTCGGGCTGGCGTCCACCACCTGGGATGAAGCGGTCAAGATTGCCGGGGCTGATCCCGATTTCCATCGGCGGGACCTGTTCGAAGCCATTGAGGGCGGCGACTTCCCGCAGTGGGATCTGGGCGTACAAGTGTTTGACGAAGAATGGGCAGCGCAGCAGCCCTATGATGTGCTGGATGCCACCAAGCTCATCCCCGAAGAAGTTATTCCGGTGGAGATCATCGGGCGTATGACCCTGAACCGCAATGTCGACAACTTCTTCGCGGAGACCGAACAGGCTGCTTTCCTGCCCAGCAATATCATCCCCGGTATTGATTTCACCAATGATCCGCTGCTGCAGGGGCGGCTGTTTTCCTATCTCGATACACAGAAATCGCGGCTGGGAACGACCAATTTCCATCAGATTCCGATAAATGCGCCCAAATGCCCGTTCCACAATTTCCAGCGTGATGGCCTGATGCAGACGCTGGTGCCGACGGGGCGCGCCAATTACGAACCCAACAGCCTGGCAGAAGCGGGCGAAGATGGTGGACCACGCGCCTGTCCGGAAACCGGCTTCACATCCTTTGCCGCCAATGATGAACGCAATGACGCCGGGCAGAAGCTGCGCCTGCGTGCCGAACTCTTTGCCGATCACTATAGCCAGGCACGCTTGTTCTATCTGTCGCAGACCGACAATGAACAAGCGCACATCGCATCGGCATTGGTGTTTGAACTGTCCAAGGTCGGGCTCGACCATGTGCGCGAACGCGTGCTGTCGCGCCTCCGCAATGTGGATGAGGATCTGGCACGGCGTGTTGCAGACGGGCTTGCGATGAAGCTTCCGCCGAAGGCGAAAGCAGCAAAGGCGCCGGTGGAAATGCCTGTGTCGGATGCTCTGTCCATCCAGAAGCAATCAAAAAAGACCTTACAGGGCCGAAAAATCGGCATTCTGTTTGCGGAAGGGTCGGACAAATCTTCGATAGACCGCCTCGTTGCGGAGATTGAGCAAGCCGGCGGCACCGCCTTCCTTGTCGCACCCAAAATCGGCGGAATAAGCGTGAAGGGCGGAACGTTGAAGGCAGATGGGCAACTGGCCGGATCTCCTTCCGTACTGTTCGACGCCGTCGCCTCCATTTTGATGCCTGATCAGGCGGAGAAGCTGGCGAAGGATGGCGCCGCCGTGCAGTGGTTCATGGACGCCTACGGCCATTGCAAAACCATTGCCCATTGCCAGGGCAGTCAGATCTTGCTTGACAAGGCGCATGTGGAGCCGGACGAAGGCGTGGTTCCCGTGGAAGATATGCTGAAGGCGGGAGTGGCAAGACACTGGAAGCGCGAGCCAAGCGTGAGAGACCTGGCTTGAACGCGCAAAAGGGCACAGGGTGTACTTTCTAAAACCGCCTTTCGTTCACGGAGTTGGCACGGCGAGACAACCGCTATCGTTCATAGGCTCAGGACTCGTTGATCAGAGCCCGAAAAGCACGGTTGCAGCAGTGTGCTGAGAAGAAGACGGCCCAAACATGATCTCGATGCGGTTCCGACGTTTGTATCGGCACTTGCCGTATTTGACGGGCATGGAACGGGATTTCCGCGCTGGAATGCAGGGCTTGATACCCTTCTGCTCAAGAGCATCCCTGAACCATTCGGCGTCATAACCCCGGTCGGCGAGCATCCACTGCGCTTTGGGCAGATCGTTGAGCAAGGCGGCCGCGCCGATGTAATCGCTGATTTGACCGGCCGTGATGAAAAAGCTCAGCGGGCGGGCATTGGCATCGATTACCGCGTGCAGCTTGGTATTCATGCCACCCTTTGTCCGTCAGATCAGGCGCCCAAGATCCCCCTCTTTACCCCAAGGCTGGAAGCCGTGAGGTGGGCCTTGAGGTAAGTTGTCGATCATGACAGTGCGGGGTTCAGCCCGCTGATCCGACAAACCGCAGCCGCTCATGTTGGGGCTACGTATCTCACTTCGTCTGAGAGCCGTAATCGTAGCGGCTACAAACGGGTAAATCTCTACAGTCTTGGCCCACGTCGCAGTGCGAGAACGGTTTAGTGAACGGGGGTGCGAGCACTTGGTCGGTGGCGACCATCATCAGAGTTGCTTCCCGATCGTGCATTGCCGCAAACAGCAAGCGGCCCGAATGCCCCTTAACGACATGGTGTTTCAACGCTTCCGAAGCTGCATCTGTCAGTTCGAAAATGTCCATTGGGTTATGGAATTGGCCTTTGCAGCAGCAGGCCTTGGGGCGTTGGGCATGATATGTGCACTGATGATCTGGCCTTCGGAAGATCCAGAGGTTTTGGCACATACGCATAAGGATTTGCCGCCAGACCATGCTCACCTTGTTTCTGAACACGCCCAAGGACATGCAACCCATGCATATGTGATCGATGAACTCCATCCCAACTGGCCGGTTCGATGATCTATTCGAGGGCCATCATGAACCGGCCATCTCTCAATCTGGCATCAAAGGTTTAATGCCCATCCGGCAAAGCCACCCGCTGTCACCAGAGCAGGAGCAGCGAGCTTTCCTTTCCACTTCCAGACAACCGACAAGGCTATGCAGAACAGTAGCGCGGCAGGGATAAGGTTCACCGGTCGCTCCGCAATGGACCAGCCGAGTTGCAACAGGGTGGCAGCAATCACGCCCACAACGGCGGCAGCGAAACCTGCCAGCGCGTGATGGAAGGAAGGGTTCTCCACGACGGCCTCCAGCCTTTCAAACAGTATGATTGAAAACGCGAAAGCGGGAAGGAACATGCCGGCCGTGATTGCGCACGCGCCAGGGAAACCGCCCGCGACATAGCCGGCGAAGGTTGCAAAGATGACCAGAGGGGCAGGCAGCACGCCTGCGAAAGCAACACCGTCAAGGAAGCTTCCATCTGTTATCCAACCCCGACCGACGGTATCGGCCCGAACGTAAGGGATTGCGGTATAGGCACCGCCAAAGGTCAGCAGGCCGCCCTTCAATCCGGCTATGAAAAGCGCAAGGTTTCCAACTTCGCTGGCTGCAACTGCGGTGCTCGCAATCGGTGTAGTCGCAGGAATAAGGGCGGCCAGCAGGATTGCACAGATGGCTATGCTTGCCGCGACAATGGGGCGTTTCACAAAGCTATAGATCAGCCCGGATGCGATCAGAGGTATCCAGAAAGGCACGCCTGCCAGGGTTGCGGCGAGTGCGGCACCGGCCAACAGCCAAAGTACCCGGTCTTCCAGAACATGTGTCCCGATCCGTTGGACCGCGCGCGCAATGATCGCCAGCACCACGATCTGCACGCCAAGAAAGGCAGATGCCATGGCCAGGTTGTCGACCATCCATTCCGCATAGAGCCATGCGGTGGCCAGCATCAGGACAAAGCCTGGCAACATGAAGCCGAGCCCGGCGAGCAATCCCCCGATCCTGCCGCGAGCGATCATCCCCAAATGGACGCACAGTTCGTGCGCTTCCGGCCCGGGCAGGATTTGCATCACCGCAAGCAAGCGATTGAAGCGCGCGGGTGAAATCCAGCGTTCCTCTTCGACCAGAGCCTGTTTGAGCATGGCAATTTGCGCAACAGGCCCGCCAAACGCGAGGAAGCCAAAGCGCAAGAAGCGCAGGAAAAGCCGAGTCAGTGAAATTTGAGGCGGAGAATATAGATCAATCGACATCCAAGTGCGCTCCTGCCGCAGTCACGGCTTATGGAGCGGAACTTGGGCGAAATATCGCCTGAACGGGCGTCCGCGTTGCCCGTATTGCGGTTCTACAGCCTATCCAGAGATGCAGGAAGATAGAGTTTGTTTGAGGCCGTAATTGGAATTTGGCGGCCCGCGGAACCCGTAGATCTGTGGCGCTAATGCGCTTTGGTTTGCGTGTTCACTGCCTTGCCCCGGGAGGACTCGATCTCACCAGTGCCACCAGAAAATGACCATATCAGATATCCACGCAGTAGATGTGTTCGAGGCGGGGAAAGTCGCCTGCCCTTCAAACCACGATCAACCAGTTCTCATCTTCATCATCTTGGGTGCACCATTTTCCGAAAAGCATAGAGAACTGCGCGCGGTGAGGGCGGCTAACCCTCAAGCACAACCCATGTATAATCTGGCTGAAGCAGGCGGACGGCCAGCTGAATGTAGGGACCGGCCTCGACAGTCTGTCAGTTTTCAATGGCATGCCTGCCGCAGTCAGGTGTTGCGTATATTCTCCAGGCCCTTCACAGCGCCGATCTTCTGACTGGGTTGAGAGGCGTTTTTCTTGGGCTTCTCCGCCTTCGGTTTGCGGATTTCGCGGTTCGATTTTTTCTGCCCTTTGGCCATTCTGACGTATCCCTTGCTAACTGGTTTCTGTTTTGCACGATGCCTGGCGTGACGGGTGACGGATTACTTGTTTGCAAACTCTCCGGCCTTGGCCCCAAAATGCTCTACGGCATGTTTCCGGGCTGCAGTAACCGTGTCGAAACTCTCATCAACCAATGTCCGGACAACCCAAGGATAACCCTGACTGTTGTAGCGGGTTTCGCGCAGCGTCAGCCGGACTTGGCCATGCTCGTCTTCGGCGATCAGGAATGGTTTAATGGGCGTGGATGACATGAATTTTCCTTGTCGACGAAGGCAGCGGGCCCTCGCAGGATGGGGATGCCTGAACTCGTTGTTCGGCAAGGCGGGTCTTGTTCTCTGGTTGGCCATCAGCCTTTGAGGGCGCGGAACAAAGGCCGCGCATCGGGCCACAGTTTACTGAGCAGGTTTCAAATTGACCGCAGGCCCGGCGTAGTCCTGCCGATGTCGCTGCGGAGCAGACACGGCGTGATCGCCAGTGACTGAAAGTCTTTCCCAGGTCTGGGCCGCCGCGGCGCCAAGCCGACGCTGCATGCGGCCGATCCGTAGGGCGATTTGCGAAGCCTTGGCCTCGTGCGCATCCCTTATGCCAAACGAAGCCGCAAGCCTGGCTCTGATCAACAGAAGCTGATGGTCGAAATAGAGTTGGTTAAGGTCCACAATTGCCTCCACACCGTAAGCGGGAGCGCGTCGTGTCTCTCAGCCGCAGGCGCCTACAAGAGCGTTTGCCTGCGATATCGTAGGTATAGCACTGGCTGCGACAGATTGTAAGGGCAGCGCTGATTTTGCGCTGGCAGGGCGCAGGGCAAAGCGTTTCGCGGCCCAACGTTGCACGCGTTGCGATGTGATCTGGCCAGCCTCCAGGTGGCGAAAAGCCGTGAGTTTCCGATTTCAACCATTCACGCCTGCCGGTGCTTGGGGTAGGCAGTGCGTCCTTTGACCGATCACCCCATCTCTCCGCCGCCCGTGCAAGACCGTCAGCCGCGCCGGCCCATAACGGGCGGCAATGCGCTGTTCAGAGGTGGCGCGGGGCTGCTGGCGCTGGTCGTTTTCGGTACATTGCTCTGGCAATTGCGCCCCGTCCTGTTGCTGCTGTTTGCCGCCACGCTGGTTGCAATTGTCCTCCATGGCCTGGCCAACGCGATCTGCCGGCGTGTTCCGATGCCGCGTGCTGTTGCGCTGGGGCTGTCTGCGCTGCTGGTCGCCAGTGGACTGGTGTCGATCGTCTTTCTGTTCGGGGCAGAGCTGGTGAGCCAGATAAACCAGCTCGCCGCGCTGGTACCGGGCGCCTGGAATGATCTGAGCAGGATTGTCGGCGAACAGCGGTTGAACGGCTATGTGGATCGGCTTGCCCCGTCGGGCAGCAATATCTTCTCGATAGTTCAGGCCGTGCTGTCTTTTGTCAGCGGTATGCTGTCAGCCACCTTGCTGGCCATGCTGGGGGGCGTCTTCCTGGCGACGCAGCCATCCACCTACAAAGCGGGGCTGCTCGCCGTGCTGCCGCAAAGGTGGGAGGCTGTGGCCGCCGATACCATACACGAAACGGGCCTTTCCCTGCGCCGCTTCATGCTGGGGCAGGCTATCTCGGTCCTGTTCGTCGGAGTGACCATCTTTATCGGCATGTGGCTGGTCGGCGCGCCGTCACCTCTGGCCCTGGCTGTGATCGCCGGAATTCTCGGCTTCATTCCGGTGATCGGGCCGCTGATGGCCGCTGCACCTGGCGTGCTGGTGGGGCTGACTATGGGCGGCGATTCCTTCTGGAAGATCGCGGCGATCTATTTCGTGGTCCAGCAGATTGACGGCAATCTGGTCAATGCGCTGGTCATGAAGCGATCGGTCAAAATCCCGCCGGCGGTGACCATGTTCTCCCTTTTTGCCATCGGCGTCACCTTTGGTCCGGCCGGGCTGTTGCTGGGCGGACCGATTACGGTGCTCGGCTTTGTGCTGGTGCGAAAACTCTGGATCGAGAACCATCTGGGCAAAGTGATCTGATCGATTCCGGCGGTGCTGAAAACAGCACCTTCATGGCAAAATACGGCCGGAAGATATTCCACGAACACCCGGCCCACCTTGCTATAATAGCGCCTTTTCGCGGAAGGCTGACGGCGGGCACAGCCCCGAACGACAAGTTTAGCGGCACAAAGCGCGGTCTCGCCCGTTCGACCCTGAGGCAGCTATGCGATCAGGAGCGGGCATGGACGGGACGGCGGTGGCCAATCCAGAAGGCATGAAGATTGCGGGGACCGAGTGACGGTCCGTCTGAGTTACTGTGGTGCCGCGCCGCTGCCGGATCAGCTGTGGTCGAGCTGGAACCTTGATCCGATACTGATCGCGGTGCTGGCGGTCGCAGCCGGGCTGTTCTGGCAGCATCGCCGAACCTTGCCTACTGATCGAATCTGGGGGCTGATCGGTTTCGGGGTGCTGCTGCTGGCCTTTGTTTCCCCGCTTTGCGCGCTGACCAACGCGCTGTTCTCCGCCCGAACGGTTCATCATTTGCTGCTGATTGTCATGGCCGCGCCCTTGTTTGCGATGGCACTGGCCAATGGCAGGCAATCCGATCGTTCGCCGATGCCGGCACTGCTGTGTTCGACCGCGCTGTTGTGGTTCTGGCATTGGCCGCCCGCTTATTCAGCAGCCCTGACAGACAGTGTGATCTATTGGCTGATGCAGGTGAGCTTATTGGGCGCGGCGATCTGGTTCTGGTGCCGGGTGTTGCGTTCTTCTGACAAGCCGGTTGCAGCCTTGCTCGCCATTCTTGCCGCGATGACCCAGATGGGGTTGCTGGGCGCAATCCTGACCTTCGCGCCTGCGCCCCTATACGCTGAACATCTGGCCACCACGGCTGCATACGGCCTGTCCGCACATGAGGATCAGCAGCTTGCCGGCCTCATCATGTGGGTGCCGGCCATGCTGCCCTATCTGGCGCTGGGCGGGCTGGTGGCGCGGAGCGCCTGGCGAAGGGATGTGTCGCCGGCATGATCCCTTTGTTGAAGGCCATTCATATCGCCGCCTTGTTGTTGTGGGTGGCAGGCTTGCTGTCGCTGCCGCTGATGCTGGCCCGGCATGAAGAGGGGGACCATCAGTTCCGTTATGCCCGAATTCGCAAGTTTACCCATTACAGCTACACCCGGCTGGTGACCCCGGCGGCAGTGATCGCGATCGCTGCCGGTGTGCCGCTGATCTTTCTGCGCGACATGTTTGAGTTGTGGCTGTTTGCCAAGCTGGCGCTGGTCGGCCTGCTCGTGGCTTTGCACGCCTATATTGGTCACATTGTTCTGAAGATGGGGGAGGAAGGCGATGATCGGGCTCCACCCGCATGGCCGCTGCTCGCCGGGCTTGGCGTTCTGGTTCCCGCTATCCTGTTGATCGTGCTGGTGAAGCCGGCGTTAAACATGGATTGGGCCCCTGAAATTCTGCACCAGCCGATCGGGCGTCAGCTGCCGCTGGAAGAGGTCCCCAATTGATAATCGAACACCAGCTTGCCGCCATGCCAACCGGTAAAGCCGGTAAAGGCGACGCAGAGGGTGGACATCATGATGCCCACCGGCAGCACCGCCTGTTCATATCCGCCCAGACGATAGCCCCAATTGGCGCCCAGCAGGGCGAGCAACATCACCGCGATGACAAAATGCGTCCAGCTCGCCGCACGGGCGCGGATGCCGGGTACCAGCAGCAGTTCGACGGTGCCGGACAGACCGGCCAGCAAACCCATGAAGAAGGCCAGTCCGATCGCCCAAAGCGCGCCACGCGCCCAGAAGGCATCCCCGGTCCAGAGATAAAACGCATCGGCACCCAATGTGCAGACGCTCATCGCGATAGGGAAAGCGACCAGCATCGCGTGGATCGGGTGGCCTGCGATCGCGATTTTGGATTCAGATCGATGAAATTGCGGCGCCGCACTGATCGGATCGACCAGCTCTTCTTCAGTCTTGTACTGTTCTTGCGCCACCATCGCGATCCTCGGCATGTCCGTCCTGCCTTCACAATGCCTGTGCTGCTGTTGGCGTTCCTGGGTTCAGCCTGTTCCGGTCCGTTGTCAGCACTTGATCCGGCGGGCCCTTCTGCAGCGGCAATCTCTTCCCTGTGGTGGATCATGCTGGCAGGGGCGGCTGCGATCCTTGCGTTGGTACTGGCGCTGCTGGGGCTGTCATTCCGGCCTTCGCGCGGCCAGCCATCGAAGCGACTGTGGCTGATCGGTGGCGGGATCGTTTTCCCATCGGTTGTGCTTTCCGCCCTGCTCGTTGCCGGTTTGATCCTGGGCGAACGGTCGGTTCGGGCCCGCGACGATGCGATTGAGGTGATGGCGGAAGCAAGCCAGTTCAATTGGCGGTTTTACTATCCGGGCACAAACGCCGGGCCCAGTGATGGGATATTGCACATTCCTGCGGGTCGTCCGGTGGCCGTCAATCTGGCGACGCGGGATGTGATCCACAGCTTCTGGGTGCCGCAACTGGGTGGCAAGATGGATGCCATTCCGGGGCGGGTGAACAGGCTGACGATCGAAGCCTATGCGCCGGGCACCTATTTGGGCATTTGCGCTGAATATTGCGGGATCGGCCATTCCCGCCATGGCTTCCAGGTGATCGCCCATTCCTCCGCCGAATGGGACGCCATTGTCGCAGGAGAGGCCCCATGAAGGCCCTGCGACTGCACCGCGCGCTGAACGCCATCTGGAGCGCTCCACCAGGGTGGCGCGGCACGATCTCCACCGTCAATCACAGCGATATCGGCCGTCGCCTGATCATCGCTGCCTTTGCTTTCTTCGCGATCGGGGGCGTGCTGGCCATGCTGATCCGGGCGCAATTGGCGACGCCGGACAGTGCGTTTATCGGCCCGGAAATCTACAACCAGCTGTTCACGATGCATGGCAGCATCATGATGTTTCTGTTCGCCATTCCGATGTTTGAAGGACTGGCGATGTATATGCTGCCCAAGCTGCTGGGAACGCGCGATCTCGCCTTCCCGCGCCTGTCTGCATATGGCTGGTGGTGCTATCTGTTCGGTGGTTGCCTGCTGATCCTGTCGCTGCTGCTGGGCATTGCGCCTGACAGCGGCTGGTTCATGTACACGCCTCTGTCTTCCAAACCCTATTCCCCCGGCATCAATTCCGATTTCTGGCTGCTGGGCGTCACCTTTGTGGAAATTTCCGCCATTGCCGCAGCGGTGGAGATCAGCGTGTCCATCCTGCGCATTCGCGCCCCGGGGATGTCGCTGGATCGCATGCCGTTGTTCGCCTGGTATCTGCTGGCGACCGCGCTGATGATGCTGATCGGCTTTCCACCGCTGATCCTGGGGTCGATCCTGCTGGAGGTGGAACGGGCGTTCGGCTGGCCATTCTTTGACGTGACCAGGGGCGGTGACCCTTTGTTGTGGCAGCACCTGTTCTGGCTTTTCGGCCATCCGGAGGTTTACATTATCTTCCTGCCGGCCGCAGGCATCGTTTCAACGGTGTTGCCGGTCATGGCGCGCACCCCGATCCTGGGATACCGGATCATCGTTGCTGCGGTGATGGCGCTCGCTTTCCTGAGCTTCGGGCTGTGGGTCCACCACATGTTCACCGTGGGCATACCGCACATGGCACTTGCCTTCTTTTCCGCTGCCTCAACGCTGGTGGCGGTGCCGACCGGCGTGCAGATCTTTGCCTGGCTCGGCACACTTTGGGCCGGCCGGCCGCAGATGAAGCTGCCGATGCTCTATCTGATCGGTTTCTTCATCACCTTCGTCATGGGCGGCCTTACCGGGGTGATGGTGGCGGTGGTGCCGTTTGACTGGCAGGCGCATGATACCGCCTTCATCACAGCCCATCTGCACTATGTGCTGGTGGGCGGATTTGTTTTTCCGATGCTCGCGGGTGCCTATTACTGGTTGCCCCATTTTACCGGGCGGCAGCGATCCTTCCGGTTGGGCGAACTGGCCTTCTGGCTGATATCGATCGGCTTCCATCTCACATTTTTCCTGCTCCACCTTGCCGGTCTGCTGGGGCAGCCGCGACGGATCGAAACCTATCCGGAAGCAGCTGGATGGACCTGGATCAATCTCATCTCCTCGGTCGGTGGCTTTGTCATGGCGACAGGATTTGCGCTGTTTGCCATCGATATCGTGCTGCAACTGTTCCTGTCACGCCGCAGTCCACGCAACCCCTGGCGGGCGGGCACGCTGGAATGGGCGATGATGACGCCGCCTGCCGCCTACAACATCGCCAGCCTGCCGCATGTCGGTTCGCGGGAGCCGATCCAGGATCAGCCTGATCTCGCCAATCAGCTTGCCCGGGGGGAGGGGTATCTGGCGGCGGCACGAAATGGCTGGCGGGAGACGCTGGCGGTCGATTTGAAGGGGCGGATCCGGCACATCGTCGTTCTGCCGGGCAACACGCGCCTGCCCATTATCACGGCATCGGTGACCGGATGTTTCTTCGTCGCGCTGCTGCTGAAACTCTATTGGCTGGCCTTGGCGCCCCTTGCCGTGCTGGCCTTGCTTGGCTGGCGCTGGGCCTGGGTGCTTGGCCGGCGTGAAGATCTCGGGCCTTTGTTGATCGGGCGGGATCAGTCGGCGCCTACCCATGCGGAGGTGGACGATCCGCCTGGCTGGTTTGGCAGCGTTTTCCTGCTGCTGGCCGATGGCACGCTGTTTGGCTCTTTGCTGTTCGGACAAATATTCCTGATCACCATTGCACCAGGATGGCCGCCTCATGATGTGTCTGGTGGATCTTGGCTGATTGTCGGCGCCGCAGCCCTGAGCGCGGCGATTGCCGGATTGCTTGCCCGGCATTCCGCAGGAAAGGTGGAATGGGCGATGGCGGGGCATATCTGGCTGGGGATGACGCTGATCGTCAGCCAGTGGCAGGCCCCATCGCCCGATGGTCATGCTGCGGGGGCCCTGATTGGCGTGCTGAACGCTTATGGCCTGTTGCATGTCGGCATTGTCTTGCTGATGCTGGGATTTGTGCATTGCCGCCGTCGGGCAGGTTATCTTTCAGCAGCCCGGCGTAGCGAACAGCGGATTGCACAGCTCTGGAGCGATTATACTGCTGCTGCAGCGGTCATTGTCGCTTTGGCTACCCAATTGCCGGCCTTGTTGGGATGATCGCTCTGCTGCGCGCCCTTTCCGGCCTGATCATCTGGGCCGTGGCTTTTTCGATGATCTATGCGCTGCAGGGGCTTTCCTGTTCCCCCCGCTTGTCCACATGGGTTGCCATCCTGCCTTATCAGGGAAGGGAGGTGCTGATCAGCGTCTGGGTTGCCTTTCTTTTGCTGCTTGGATGGTTGAGCTGGCATCTGTTGTGGGGGCCGGCGCGGCAGGATTGGTCACATCAGTCGCTGCCGGAATGGCTGGCGCCAAGCCTTGCCCTAACGGGGCTGGTGGCAACCGCTTTTACCGGCTTCCCTGTGATATTTGCCACCATGTGCGCGTGATAATGCGCTGATCGGTTCAGGCCATCGCAGCGCGCGCCATGCCTGCACAATCCACCTGCGCCGGGCGCGGAATGGCCTGATCTTCCTTTCCGTCCTTCCTCAGCCCCAGCGCGCTGCCGATCGAACGTGCGATCGCGCCAAAAACGCCACCACCTCCTGATTTCCCGTCTGTCGTGCCGCTGTTGGCAAGGGCGATGGCCGGGTTGGACAAGGTACCGCTCACCCGGATCGGATCAACCAGCCGCAAGGCCGCCTTTTCCCGCGCCACGCCGTTCAGCGTCAGCGCGATGGTTTCGCCGTCCAGATTGATCTGCCCCTGTCCACGCCCGCTGGAAACATCGGTGGCGATGGCCAGCGGGGTAGGGGTCAGCACTCCCGATCTGGCGGTGAAGGAAAGCACGGCGCAGCGTAGCGGGCTCATGGCGTCGTCATCATCGATCTTCTGGCCGATCGCTCCGCCCAGATCCTGGCCCAGCACAAAGGCTGCCATGCGGTTTACCGAACCGCTGCGGGCGACAAAGGCGATCTTGCCATCACCGCTTGCAAAGGCGTCCCGGATGGTATCTCCACGGCCGGTGATCCGCACCACGCCGTCCAGCGGGCCACCGATCATCTGCGGCTGGCCGATCAGCGTGTCGAGCGAAGTCCCCGCAATCCGCAATTCGGTGGAGATTACCGGCAAATCGCTGGTTGAATCCACCGTCAGCCAACCGGTCACCTGCCCGGCCTCCAGCCCGGCGACGGCATTGCGCAGCTTGAGCACGCGATGATCCAGCACCAGCTGGCCTTTCAGGCTGCGAAAGGCTGATCCACCTTTGATCAGCAGGCGCTCGATCTCAAAATCAATGGTGCCATCGGTGGGGCCCATCTTGCTCAGATTGACGCGAAGATCTGGAATGATCCGCTTGCCGATGCGGGCTTCCTTTGCGCGGGCGGCGGCGAGGCCCGCGTCATCGGCAAGATCATCAAAATCAAGCTGGGTGGCATCAATCCTGGCGTCAATTTTGGTGCGTCCCTCGCGCTTGGTCACGGTGGCTTTGGCCCGCAGTTCTGACCGGCCGATGGTGCCATCCAGCCGGTCGATAAACCAGTCTTGCCCTTGGCGGCGGATATCGCCGTTCAGGTTGATGTCCTGCGTGCCGAACAGGCCGGCCTCTATGATATGGTCCAGCTGCGTCAGGCTGGGGGCCTGCGCCCGCATCGACAGTTTCATATCGCGGAAGTTCATTGGGCCGGCGCTGCTGCCCCGGGCCGTCAGTTCCAGCTGCGCGCCAGTCAGGCGGGCAGTGAAGGGCCAGTTCTGCGCTGTTTGCGCATCGGTCAGTCTGCTGCCCCTGAAGGTCAGTTTCGTCGGTGAGCCGTCGAATTGGCCTTCGCCACGGATTGAAAGGCCGCTGCGGGCATCGGCCTGGATTTCCCCTGCCAGATCCAGCCGGCGCTTGGCGTCCTTCAGTGAAAAGCGGCTGTTTTTGATCACCAGATCATCCAGCCGAGTCAGCCCGTTGCGGCCCCCGCTGTCTTCCCGGCTCTTTCCTTCCCAGTTTCCCCTGCCTTCCGCATCACGGACCAGCGCCAATACCAGGCCGGACAGATGGAGGGAGCGAATATCCGGGCTACCGGAAAGGAGCGAGAACACCGGCACACGGGCGCTGGCATGGGCAATTGAGAGCAGATCATCGTTACCATCACCGTCACTGGCCCAGGCTGGTTGTCCGATCCTGACCTCGCTGATCACGATTTCAGGGGTGAAGGAGAAAAACTGCCGCCGGGACAGCGCGCCGATGGAAACGGGGGTGTCGAGTTCTTCCGCCAGTTTCCGTTCCGCCATGCCGCGCAGCACACCCACGGGAAAAGTCGCAGCCAGGATGATCAGCAGCAGGACGACGCCAGACGCTATGGCCAGGCCGATCCTTCCTTTGCGCGGAATGGCCTGCCAGATGGCGAGCGGCTTTATTGCCTGCATGCTGATGGCGCCTTGTGCGCAACAGCCGCTGCAGCAGTGTCAGGCAGATAGCCCGGAACGATAGGCAATGGACCTGTTGGTCTCGCCGAAGCCTTGAATGTCACGATCAGCATCTTCCCAAGGGGCTTGCCGAATATTTTCGGACCCTTGTTCGCAAAATCTCCCGATGCCTTTGAAGTTCCAGCCGATCGCTGCGGTGGTTTGTCCTTTTGGTCGTACATCGCCTGAACCTGATGGGTGGTCCCAGTGACATCCGGTGTAAAATAGCTGTTACCAATCGGCCGCAATCTCCTTGCTCGTGGCGTACCATGTCCTCTAGGTCATCGCCGCAAACAGAAAATCGGGGCGATGATGCGGCTTAATCTTCCGTCGGGAAAACCACTCGACAGGTCAGGAATCGCCAGTGCAACGGGATTGGGGCTGATCCTCGTCATCCTGTTTTTCATCGTCAGCGGGGTCATGGCCTATCGCAATATTGCGATCCTGCGCGATGACACCCACCGTGTGCAGCATACCCATGATGTGATCACCTCGCTCGACAAGCTGATGTCGAGCCTGCAGGACAGTGAGACCGGGCAGAGAGGCTTTCTGCTGACCGGTGATCAGCAATATCTGACGCCTTACAATCAGGCCGTGGCGCGCGTGGATACGCAGATGGACCGGGTGAGCGAACTCACGCGGGACAATGGCGCACAGCAGGCGCGCATGGTGGCTTTGGCCCGGCAGATGGAAGCCAAGCTCGCCGAACTTGAGGAAACCGTGGACCTGCGCCGCCGGGGCGAGACGGAACAGGCACTTGAAACGGTCCGTGATGGCCAGGGCAAAGCCGCCATGGATGAGATCCGGGCTCAGCTTGATGCCATGCAGCAGGAAGAAACTGCCCTTCGCCAGTCCCGGCTCGAAGAAATGGAACAGGCCTATATCAACGCCTGGGTGACCGGTGTTGTTTCGGCATTGCTGGGTATCGGACTGACCGTCATAGTCGCCCTGTTGATCCGGCGCTCTTCGTCCCAGCGAGCAGAGCGCGAATGGTTGCAATCGGGCCAGGCCGCCTTGTCTTCCGCAATGCTGGGCGATCAGGGCAGCATTGAACTGGGCGAAAATATTCTGGCCTTCATGACGCGCTTTCTTGGCGCTCAGGCCGGGGCGATTTTCATCGAACAGGCCGGGCATTTCAAACGTATCGCCATGCAAGGTGTTTCAGACGAGGCATCGGTGGTGCAGGGATTTGCTTTCAAGGAAGGTCTGCTTGGGCAGGTTGCCCAGGACCGCGCGCCGGTGACGTTGCATGATATTCCTGACGGTTATCTGACCATCGGTTCGGCGCTGGGGCAGGATCGCCCGCGGCATCTGGTGATTGCGGCGGCCGCTGCGGACGAGGTAACGCAGGGCGTGTTTGAACTGGGCTTCCTTCAGCCTGTGCCCGCCCATGTTGATCTGTTCCTGGCAGAAGCCTCTGCGGCGATCGGAACGGCGCTGCGTTCTGCGCGCTTCCGGGCCCAGCTTCAGGCATCGCTCGAAGAAACGCAGCGACAGGCCGAAGAACTGCAGGTTCAGAGCGAGGAACTGCGGGTTTCTAACGAGGAACTGGAAGAGCAGGGCCGGGCGCTGAAGGAATCGCAGGCACGGCTGGAACAGCAACAGATCGAGCTGGAACAGACCAATGCCCAGCTGGAAGAACAGGCCCAGCAATTGGAAACCCAGCGCGACGACCTGTCCCGATCCAACGCCGTGGTTGAACTCAAGGCGCGGGAACTGGAACAGGCCAGTCGCTACAAATCCGATTTCCTGGCCAATATGTCGCATGAATTGCGCACGCCGCTCAATTCGCTGCTGATCCTGTCGAAGCTGCTGGGTGATAATCCCAAAGGCAATCTGACCGATGATCAGGTGCAATATGCCCAGACGATCAATTCGTCAGGCAATGATCTGCTGGTGCTGATCAACGACATTCTCGATCTGTCCAAGATTGAGGCCGGGCAGGTGGATGTCCGCCCTGAACCGGTCCAGCCGGAACGTGTCGCCGCCGATCTGGAGCAGGTGTTCCGGCCCATCGCCAATGAGCGCAAGCTGGATCTGGTGATTGAACTGGCCGACAATTGCCCCTCGCTCATCGATGTCGATCGGCAACGGCTGGACCAGATACTCAAGAACCTGCTCTCCAATGCCCTGAAATTTACCGAGGCCGGCCGCATCCGTTTGCGCGTTGAAAGCAGGGATGAAGGCCAGATCGCCTTCGCTGTGGAAGACAGCGGGATCGGCATTTCGGAAGAGCAGCAGCGCGAGATATTCGATGCCTTCCGCCAGGCCGATGGCACGATCAGCCGGAAATATGGCGGCACGGGGCTGGGCCTGTCGATTTCCCGTGAATTGGCGCGATTGCTGGGCGGAAGCATTTCCGTGCAGAGCACGGTCGGGGAGGGAAGCACCTTCACCCTGACCATTCCGCAGGACTATGACCCCGCGCTGGTTGCGCCGCGCGATGAGCCAGCAGCTCCGGCTGCTACGAACATCCTTCCGGCCGATCCCGTCCCGGCTGCCCGGACTGAAACGAACCGGCCTGTCCGGCGCGTGGAGGATGATCGGGCGAGATTGGGCAATGGTGGGCGCATCCTGCTGGTGGTGGAAGACGACAGCAGCTTTGCCGCAATCGTGCGCGATCTGGCCCATGAAATGAGCTTCCAGTGCCTCGTCGCCGCCACGGCAGAGGAGGCAATGCGACTTGCCCGCGAACATCAGCCCAGCGCTGTGGTTCTTGATGTCGGCTTGCCGGATCAGTCGGGGCTGGCCGTGCTGGACCGGCTCAAGAGCAATGTCGAGACGCGTCACATTCCGATCCATGTCGTATCGGCCGCCGATCACAGCCAGACCGCGCTCTCGCTGGGCGCGATCGGCTATCTGGTGAAACCGGTCAAACGGGAAGAACTGGCAGAGGTCCTGCAATCGCTGTCGGACAAGCTGACCAGCACGACACGCCGCATCCTGATCGTCGAAGATGATCCGGTGCAGCGGGATGCCGTCGCGGCATTGTTGAAGAGCGACACGGTCGAAGTGGTTGGGGTGGGCACGGCATCGCAATGCCTTGAACAATTGCAGCAGCAGACCTTTGACTGTGTGGTGCTGGATCTTTCGCTGCCCGATGCATCTGGCTTTGCCATTCTGCAGACGCTGCACAGCGATGAGACGCGCAGCTTCCCGCCCGTGATTGTCTATACCGGTCACGATCTGTCGGCTGATGATGAACAGCATCTGCGTCGCTACTCGGATTCAATCATCATCAAGGGCGCGCGTTCGCCTGAACGCCTGCTCGATGAAGTGTCGCTGTTCCTCCACCAGGTGGTTACCGATCTGCCGCCCGAACAGCAGCAGATGATCCAGCAAGCCCGCAGCCGCGACGCGATCCTGGAAGGGAGGCGGATTCTGATTGTCGAGGATGACATTCGCAATGTCTATTCCCTGACCAATATCCTCGAACCCCAGGGCGCGATCATAGAGATCGCGCGCAACGGGCAGGAAGCGATCGACGCGCTCGAAAAATCCGCCAGCACTGACGGATCGGACATCGATCTCGTGCTGATGGACGTGATGATGCCGGTGATGGACGGCCTTTCGGCCACCCGCGAAATCCGCAAGGATGCGCGCTGGCGGAAACTGCCCATTGTTGCTCTGACGGCCAAGGCGATGCCGGATGATCAGCAGAAATGCATCGATGCCGGCGCGAGCGATTACATGTCGAAGCCGCTTGATGTGGACAAGCTGCTCTCCCTCGTCCGCGTCTGGATGCCGCGTTAGGGGCTGATCGCGTGTCTGACATGATCGAAGATATCGAAATCAGATTGCTGCTGGAGGCTTTGCACCAGCGCTATCACTATGATTTCCGGAGCTATGCCCAGGCTTCGATCAAACGCCGGCTACGCCAGGCGCGGCAGCAGCTGGGTTTTCCGACCTTCTCGGCGATGCAGGAGCGCCTGCTGCATGATGAGAGCATGCTGCCGCAACTGCTCGGGTTTTTGACCGTACAGGTCAGCGAGATGTTCCGGGACCCGGCTTACTTTCGGGCGCTGCGGGAACAGGTCATCCCGCATCTGCGCACCTATCCATCGCTCAAGATCTGGATTGCGGGCTGCAGCGGCGGGGAAGAGCTCTATTCCTTCGTCATCCTGTTCCGGGAAGAAGGGCTGGAGGATCGGACGCTGTTCTATGCAACCGACATCAGTTCGGCTGCACTCGATACGGCGTCGCGCGGTATCTATGCGATCGACCGGATCAAGGGATTTACGGAAAACCATCAGGCATCGGGCGGGAAGTCATCGCTGTCTGATTATTATACCACGGCTTATGGTGGGGCGGTGTTTGATCAGAGCCTGCGCGACCGGGTGGTCTTTTCCGACCACAGCCTGGCCAGTGACGCAGTTTTTGCGGAGATGCACCTCATCTCCTGCCGGAATGTGATGATCTATTTCGATCGTGATCTGCAGGATCGGGCGATCGGCCTGTTCCGGGATTCGCTGGTGCGCAATGGTTTCCTGGGCCTTGGCGCGAAAGAGAATTTACGCTTCTCTCAGCATGCATCGTCTTTCACCGATTTCGTGCGGACCGAACGCATCTATCAGCGGCGGGACCTGGTGTGACGTCCGGCGCGCAACTTGTGGTGATCGGCGCCTCGGCGGGCGCGATCGATGCCTTGTCCCGGATTTTGCCCAGGCTGCCGGGTGATTTTCCGCTGCCCATTCTGATCGTGGTCCATGTCCCGGCGGATCGGAGCAATTTTCTCGCCCCGCTCTTTGCTGCGAAATGTCGGCTGGAAGTGTGCGAGGCGGATGACAAGGAACCGATCGCTGCTGGCCGGATCTATTTTGCACCGGCGGATTACCATCTGCTCGTCGAAAGCGAAGGCACGCTTGCGCTTTCGAGCGATGAAGCGGTGCAGCATTCGCGCCCGTCGGTTGATGTGTTGTTCGAAACGGCGGCCGATGCCTATGGCGATGGGGTCATCGGCATATTGCTGACCGGGGCCAATGCCGATGGGGCCCAGGGACTGAGGGCCATTGCCGAGGCTGGCGGGGTAACCATCGTTCAGGATCCCGCCTCTGCCTATGCCGATATGATGCCAGCCGCAGGGCTTAAGGCGAGCCCTGTCGCTCGCATTCTGTCGCTGGATGAAATTACGCAGTTTTTGCTGGAAGACCTTGAAACATGAGCATCGCCCAACCGCCTGTCCCCTGCTTGCTGGTCGATGACCTCGAAGAAAACCTGCTCGCGCTGGAAGGCTTGCTGGACCGGGAAGATGTTCTGCTGCTGAAGGCACGCTCTGGGGAGGAGGCTCTGGAAATCCTGCTGAAGCAGGATGTCGCGCTGGCTTTGCTGGATGTGCAGATGCCGGGCATGGACGGGTTTGAACTGGCAGAGTTCATGCGCGGCAATGAACGGACGCGCCATATTCCGATCATCTTTCTGACGGCTGGCACAGCCGACGCACGGCGCCGTTTTCGTGGTTATGAGGCCGGCGCGGTCGACTTCATCCAGAAACCGATCGAGGCGGATGTGCTGCGCAGCAAGGTCAACGTATTTTTCGAACTTTTTCGGCAAAGGCAATTGCTTGCTGCCCAGCGTGATGAACTGGCGGCGGTGTCTGACGCGCTGAGAAAGGTGGACCAGCGCAAGGATGAATTTCTGGCGGTGCTGGCCCACGAACTGCGCAATCCGCTGGCATCGCTGCATGCAGGTGTGAACCTGCTGCAAAGAAAGGCCGGGACGCCGCTGGCTGGCGAAATTCAGCAGAGCATCGAACGCCAGATATTCCATCTCGCCCGAATGGTTGATGATTTGCTCGACGTGTCCCGGATCAAATCAGGGAAGATCGTGCTGAAAAAGGAGCGGCTGGCGCTCAACGACATTCTCAACCTCGCCATCGAAGCGAGCCAGGCGCATATTCACGCCGGGCAACATCGTCTGGTCACGGATCTCCCGTCCGAACCGGTCTGGCTGGATGCTGATCTGACCCGTATGACACAGGTGGTTTCCAATCTGCTGAACAATGCCGCGAAATACACCCCGGATGGCGGTGAAATCGCCCTGATCGCACGTGCTGAGGCAGATGGCGTTAGTATCGCGGTTCAGGACAATGGCCTGGGCATCCCGGCCGACAAGCAGCACCGCATTTTCGAGATCTTCGCGCAGATCGAACAGCATATGGGCCAGGCCGGTGGCGGGGTAGGGATCGGCTTGGCTTTGGTTCGCCAGCTGGTGGAACTGCATCAAGGCAGTGTGACCGTGGAAAGCGCGGAAGGCGTAGGCAGCACTTTCACGGTCAGCATTCCGTATGAGGCTGCGTGACGGTCTAAGGCTGCGTCAGTCCCTATAGGCCAATTGCCGGGGCGTGGCCCCAATTTGCAGCCCCGTCTTGATCGTCAGATCCCGACCAGCGCAGGCTTTTCTGGCAGATGACTGGTGCTGCCCAGATCAACATCCAGCACCTGTTCTTCCGGGAAGCCGCGCGAAAGGCCGATTTCGACCAGTTCCTGCATTTCACGCTTGAACCGTGCAGCGCTGAAAAATTCTGCATTGGCGCGGCAATAGGACGGATCGAAGCTGTCGAGATTTTGCTCAAACCGGTCAACGGCTTCGCGAATATCGCCCGCTGTTTGTTGTTGGAACCACACGCCGGTCGGCTGATCAAAGGCCCCTAGGCCACGAATTGTCTCAGCCGTGCCGCCTTGGCCCAGAGCAATCACCGGCGTGCCGCAGGCCTGGGCTTCGACCGGGACGATCCCGAAATCTTCCCGCGCGGCAAAGACAAACGCCCGGGCACGCTGAAACAGGTCGAGCATGACGGTATTGGACTGATAGCCCAATATCTCGATATTGGGCGTTGCCTTCTTCTTGATCCGGCCCATTTCCGGACCGTCGCCAATCACCACCAGGCGCCGGTCTGGCGTGGTGCTGAAGGCTTCAACAATCAAGTCAATCCGCTTGTACGGCACCATACGCGAGGCGGTGACGTAGAAGTTTTCCTTCGGCTTGTCGGACAGCAGGAACGAACTGGTGTCGATCGGCGGATAGACGACCGTTGAGCGGCGCCGATAGGTTTTCCAGATGCGCCGCTGGATGAAGCGTGAATTGGCCACGAACAGATTGACGCCCTGGCTGGTGCGCATGTCCCACAGGCGAAAGCGGTGCAGCAATTCGCGCGCGATCATACGACGCAGGCCAGCCATCCTGCCTTCAATCTGGGAGAGATATTCTGCCTGCAAGGACCATGCATAGCGCGCCGGGGTGTGGACATAGGCGATATGCGGCTGATCCGGGTGCGTGATGCAGCCCTTTGCAACAGCCGCTGAAGAAGAGATCACGGCATCATAATTGCTGAGATCAAACCCTTCCACCGCGCGCATGGCGAGCAGCAGCAGGTTACGGTAATATTTCCGCACCATCGGCAGGTTGTTCAACGGGCTGGTGCGAATGGTGGTGTTGGCGAAGGGACCGTGATCGGGTTCCCGCCGCAGATCGAACACCGTGTACATATCTGCGTCCTCGAACGCATCGAGAAGCTCTGCAACCAGACGTTCCGCGCCGCCGAATGAATCCAGCCAGTCATGGACAATCGCAATCCGGGCAGAGTTGGTCATTCAGTGCTTTCCTAAACCTTTGGCTGCAGCCGCAATTATCCGGCGCAGGCAGCCATCCACGCGCCAATCTGTCGGTCACTGTCTTGCGTGAGGCGCACTAACCCTTTGCCACATTCCATGGCAATCCAATTATCCGCCGCCCGCGCCGATAGTTTCGGAACCCGGCCACATCCCGGGAGTTGGGCAGCAAACTGTGTTTGTTTCCTGTGGGATGCAGGCATGGCGGGGTGGCATGCACGCATCAGTTGAGATCGGATAAGGTGATGAAGGTCACGGGAGTATCGTTACAGAATTGACCAATGAAATGGCTCACCATATCTGGGAAGCAGAGATGTGGGGGAATTGGCTTGAGATTTTTCTACCAATTGATTTGCATGTTTGTCGGTCACAAGCCGGACATCGGAGCACGTTGGCACAGCGGTGGTGAGACACTGACAAAATGTCGGCGTTGCTCCACTCGTTTGAGGCAGAAAAACCTGCGTTGGGTGCGTCTTAAGTGAAGATGACTTGGCCTGATGTTGTGAGGGGCGGATCTGGATCCGCTCCTTTTTTCATCAGGCGCAAGACGGTGATCGTACCCGTCTGACAAAATCATGAATAATAAAAAGTTTCTTGTGCCGTATCAGAATTGATCCTGATACGGACACGTATCGGCTTGGCAGCTCGCAACTTCCGTTGCAAAATCCCGTTCAAATAAAACGCGGAACACAAGTTCCGGTGGAGGGGATGGATATCATGCGCAAGCGGCGTAGCCTGTGGCTGTGGGCATCATGCATTTCGGCTGTGGTTTTGGTTGGCGGGGCGACTGGCGCTGCTGCGCAGGACGGGCACGACCATACGGCTGCACATGCGGAAGAAGTACCGGTTCCTGCGGCCGCTGCGATGAAGACCATGCGCTGGTCTGATCCCGCAGCCTGGCCTGATGGCAAGGTACCGGCCGAAGGCGATGCAGTGACCATTCCGCGTGATAGAGATGTACTGCTCGACATCAGTCCGCCGGTGCTGCGCAGCCTGACAATTCAGGGCAAGCTGCGCTTTTCGGATGAGCGTGACATCGAACTGGCCAGCGACTGGATCTATGTGCCGGGCGGCGAACTGGAAATCGGCACAGAGGCGCGTCCGCACCAGCGCAATGCCACGATCACCCTGACGGACAATGTTCCGGGCGAAGACATCAACACCATGGGCGATCGCGGGATCGTGCTGATGCGCGGTACGCTGAACCTGCATGGCGACCGTGAAAACAGCTGGACCAAGCTGGCCGAGACGGCGCAGGTGGGCAGCCGCGAGATCGAGGTGCTCGATGCCAGCGGTTGGCGGACGGGGGATGAGATCGTGCTCGCATCCACCGATTTTAACCCGCGGCAGGCGGAAAAGCGCCGCGTGACGCAGGTCAGCGGCAATCGGCTGACGCTGGATCAGCCGCTGGAATATATGCATTTTGGCCAGATCACCTTCGGCGTTGACCAGCGCGGGGAGGTGGGCCTGCTGACCCGCAATATCCGCATTCAGGCGTCGCAGGATGCCGAGCAGAGCTATCTGGGCGGTCACATCATGGCGATGGTCGGGTCAAAGATGCATATGTCCAGCGTGGAACTGACACGCATGGGCCAGCATCTGACCCTCGCCCGTTACCCCATCCATTGGCATCTGATCGGGGAAGGTCAGGGGCAATATATCCGCAATGCGTCGATCCATGACACCTTCAGCCGCTGCGTCACGGTGCATGGCACCAACAATGTGCAGGTGGAAAACAACGTCACCTACAACACCGTTGGGCACTGCTTCTTCCTGGAGGATGGGATCGAGACGGGCAATCAGTTCGTCCGTAATCTGGGCATCCAGACCAAATGCCACCCGACCTTGCCATGCCTGCCCACCAATCTGACCCTGGCCCAGCAATCCACGGCCGGGCAGACATCCGAACACATATTGATCCCGTCGGACAACACCGTTTCCACCTTCTGGATCACCAATCCCGACAATATCTATCGTGGCAATGTGGCGGCCGGTTCAGACCAGATCGGGTTCTGGTTCGCACTGCCGCAGCATCCAACCGGGGCCTTTGAAGGATCGGAGATTGCCGCGCGAACCTGGCCCGGGCGGACGCGGGTGCGGGAATTCAGCGGCAACACCGCCCATTCCAATTTCGATGGCATGATGCTTGATCGCGGGCCGGCGGCTGATGGCACATTCGGCATCGCCGGGCCCAATCTCACCAGCTATGCCGATCCGACCGATACCAACAGCGGTGTGGTGGTGTCGGTGTTCGACAATTTCACCGGCTACAAGAACCGCAATGGCGCCATCTGGGGCCGGGGCGAGATGCATTTGTACACCAATCTGAAGCTGGCGGACAATGCGATCGGCTTCACACACGCCTCAGGAATTCCCGGCATTGCGTCTTTCACCTCTCGCGTGGTGGATTCCCTGTTCGTTGGGGAAAGCGACAACATCGGCAATCCCACCACGCCGGAAGAGATCGCCTATGGCCGCAGCCTGCCGGCCACGGCGGCCGATTTTCCCATCCGGGGCTATGAATATTATGACTTCCACCATGAGGTGGAAAACACGACTTTCGTGAATTACGTGCCCAATCAACTGCGCGATGCGGGGGCGATTTCCTATCTGCTGTTCACCAGCTTTGGCATGAGCACGAGCAATTCGGTCGAAGGGCTGACCTTCGTCAATGCCAAGCCGGTCAGCTTCCCGCCGATCCAGCGCCGCTGGGCATCCGATTATGGCCGCAGCGCCGCCTATCGCAGCGCCGCCTTCCACGACAAGGATGGATCGGTCGGCGGCAAACCGGGCGCCTATATCGTCATCGACAATGGCATCGCCGCCGATGAAGAGAGTTGTGAAATCCGGCAGAGCTGGAACGCGGCCATCTGCACGGGGGACATGGGGCGGTTCAGCATTGCTGGCAATTTCAGTGGCTTTGAAACCGGACCTATCACCGATCCGATTATCCTGCAGCGGCATGGCAAGCGGTTTGAATATAGCGGTGAAACCACCATCGGCAGCGGGGCAGAAATCCGGGTGGAAACCAGCCGGGATAGCCTGTCGCTATCGCTGCGGGAAATGGATCGGGGTTCCTTCGTGATTTTTGAACTGCCCGGTTTTAACATCCCCGCAGCCGGTATGGCGGCAGACAGTCTTGCTGCCCTGCGCGCGGCGGAGAGCACCAGCCACTATCGCGAAGGCAACAGCCTGTGGGTCAAGCTGGTGGTGGAAGACCCCGATCAGAAAGGGGCCGTGGTCGAACGGATCGGCAATATCACCGCACAGGCCACGATCGATGTCCGCAGGGAAGCCACACCCAGCACGGCCTTGTTGAACGAAGACGGCACCCGTCGGGAGTAGGGCGAGCCCTGCCTGAAGGATTTGCGCGCCTAGCTGGGACGCAGCCGTGAGGCTTGACGGGCGAGATCGCCCAACACGGTAGAGAGGCGGGGTATTCTGGCCATGGTGTAGGGTTCGGCGCGCCTGTCGTAAGCGATGTTGAAAAAGGCATCGGTGGCCAGGGTATCGCCCCAACGATCCTGCAGCGTGCGAATCTCTGCATTGGCGCGGGCGTTCTTTTCGGGATCGATCGTATCCAGCCCGCGAGAGGCAGATTCATGGTGCAGACAGACGATTTGCGGCGTGTAGATCACCCGCAGGCCAGCGTCGCTGACCTTCATGCACAGGTCGACATCGCTGAAGGCGACTTTCAGATCGACGTCGTCATAGCCGCCGACCATCTCAAAAATGTCGCGGCGCATGGCCAGAAATGCACCGGTCACGGCGCCGATTGAACGCTGGTGGTTGGCGATCCGGGCGATGCCATATTCCGCTGGCATCCGCCCTGCAGCAATATGATCGGCAACCCCGCCAATCCCCAATGCGGTGCCGGCATGCTGTATCGCCCCATTGGGGTAAAGCAGCAGGGTACCAACCACACCAACATCCGGGCGGCCCAGCAGTCCGCGCAAAATATCGTCATAGCCTTCGGTGAAGGCTTCGATGTCATTGTTGGAAAACAGCAGCAGTTCGGCGCGGGTGTGCTGCATCGCCAGATTGTTCAGGCCCGACCAGTTGAACGGGCCATCCGATCGGACAACGCGGATGTTCGTCCTGAACCGCAGGCTATGGAAATAATCCAGTGTGGCCGGATCGCTGCTGCCATTGTCGATGATCAATATTTCGCAGGAGGCGGGGTCTGCCATCATCCGCTGCAGGCTGTCGATGCAGGGTTTCAGCAATTCAACCCGGTCCCTTGTCGGGATGATAATCGCCATTTTCTTGCGAGGTATCGGCGCTGGCCAATGCGGATAATGGCGCTCGGAAAGGCCCAGGCGCGGATGGGCAGGTACAACCCGCATGCCCGCGCCATCATTGCGGTGGCGCAGGTGGCGTCTGGCGATCAACCTTTGCCGCGCCACCTGCTCGGCAGAGGCCGTTGCATCGCCGCGCTTGTGGTGAAGCACCAGCGGAACATGCAGCACGGCGCTTTCCGGAACCTGAGCCAGGACATGCAGCAGCATGCTGTAGGCCTCCATGCCGAGAGATCCGGAAATGGGCCCGTCTGCCTTCCATGCTATGAGAGCTGCGGACAAGTCCGTTCTGGTGACGGAGAAGAAGCCGCTGATGTAGTCATGCTGCCACAACAGGTCGGGATCGAAGCAGGGTTTCAGTTCAGGCCAGCCATGCCCGCCGAGGGCAGGGCGCGCTATGTCATCTGCATAAGCCACCCTTGCGCCATGCTGTTGATGGGCATGGGCAAACCAGCTGATGGCAGTTCGATCCACGGTCCCGCCATCGCTGATCAGAACCAGCAATTGCCCGGTCGTGGCCGCCAGCATCCGTTCAGCGGTATCCTGTGGGCTGGTGCCCGCTTCAATAACGGTGATGGCCGTCTGGGCGCGGACGCTGAAATCTTCTGCCAGGGACAAGGGCGCGCAACCGTGCGGCCCGACCACCAGCACTTCGGCCACTTCATGGGCCTGAGCGGCGACACTCGATAGCGTGTCGTCCAGTTCGGCCGTGGAAAGCTTCGTGCCGTCGATCACGACGCTGACGCCCGGATGTGGCTGATCTGCTGCAAGCGGCGGCAACGGCAGCATCTGGCTTGCCAACACACTTTCGAAGCGTTCAACCCGAACGGCCATGCCGTCACTGGCCCCAGCAGCCGCCTCAGTGGCGGAGGGGCTGGCATCGTCCTGTCGTCGCAGGTCTGATCTTCGCTGGTTCCCCAGTTCGGCGGTGAAGGGCAGGCGTTCACCGCTATGGGCATCATGCAGGGTGACGGGCGCTACGGGATCAAGAATGAGGTTCCAGTCGATGACGGGGACGATTTCAAACCCGCAGATCCCGTTGCTGCCCAGGATATGGGCGACATCGCGGCGATAGATTGACGCCTCCGCAACGCCCGCCACAAGACCCCCGACCTTGATGATGACCGTCAGGGGTTCGGAACGGCCGGTTTCCAGCACCCAACCCTTGATCAGATTGCTGCTGCATTGGTCAATGTAACCGGCCCAGCGGTCATCGGGCGCAACGGCCTTCTGCTGCAACTGTTCGATCAGTTGCAGGCTGCGCGTGCCGAAAGCCTGTTCAAACGCCAGGCTGAAGGGAAACCGGGAAAGCACGGCCGCGAGAACTGCCAAATGGGCCTTGCCTTGACTGGTCTGTAGCAAGGACTGACTGAAACGAGTTTCAACCCAGCGAAGCATCTCTGTTTCGCTGATTGGATCGGCTATCTCGGTCGACGATTTGTCGGAGAGCAGGCGATGCAGGCGGCGTGAAAATTCGGCTGAACGGGCCAGTTCGCCGGCGAATTGGGCGAGGCCACCGCTGCGATAGCGTTTCACGCTTGCCGGATCGTCCGCAGGGCGGCCCAGGAAGAGCATGTGCAATTGGCTCACATCCTCCTCGCTCATCACGTCGAGGAAGCTGTCGCTTAGCGATGGCGAGGCGTAGTTCGCGCTGCTGGTCCCATACAGCGTGCTGCCATAGCAGGAGAGCGGCGTTTCCAGCGGCAGCCGGTCAGGATCCGAAGCTTCGTGACGGAAGACAATGGATTGCGGCACAATCTTGTGACGATAGCCGGCAGCGATCGTATCGAGGTTCCACGTCCAGTCTGCGTCACTGGCACCATCGCCGCGATAGCGGACGGAGCGATAGGCAGAGACTGGTCCAATTCCCGGGCCGGGCCAGAAATTGACCAGCCTGGCCAGATCGAGATGAAATTCAAAACCATCCTGATCCGGATGGCGCAGGATGCGGCGGTCATCGCCGATCAAAAAGCTGTATTGCGCGTGTGCGATGACATCGTCGGACGCTGACTGCAGATAGGCCAGCCCATCGGTCAACCAGTCAAAACTCCACAGATCGCCAGCTTCCAGCAGCGCCACCCAGGCGGCGTTGACTGCCTCGATCGCGGCATTGCGGGCCATCGCCGGATGATCCGAAGTGCTGGACAGATATTGTATTTCATCGGTGCCGAATTCGTCCGGCAATGCGGCGGCATCTGCGTCAGCAGGATGGCCATGGACAATGGCCTGAACACGCAGGCCCATCGCACGTGCAGAACGGATAGCATTGATGAAGGAGCGGAAAGAGGGATCCGCTGCCGTCACATGCTGCCCGGCAAGGAAAATCGCCGCAATATCAAACGGCATGGAAGCAGATATCCTCAATCCGGTTGCGCAATTGCTGGATTGGCCAGGCCAGCGGAGCAATCGTCAGCCGATCCGCCGGAATTTCGTCATTTGCTGCGTTCTCTGACGCAGCGGAGACCTGCACTGTGGTGATCCAGTCCGGCGGTTCGGTGATTGGACTGTTATCAGGGGGCAGAAAGGCGACGAAGCGCGTTATCCGCTGTTTCATTTCCGCCGCGTGGCGAAGGGGAACCTTTCCCAGCGTCCAGTTGCCGAGGTCGATCAGAAGCGGCGAATGGATCCCCCGCATGATGTCCAGCAGCAGTTGTTCGGCATCGCCGCCAGCCGCAGCGGACAGGTCGATGACGGTGATCAGATGGGTTTGCCAGTGATCCAGCGGGATGGATCCGCCAAGCCGAATGAACACGGCGTGGTTTTCGTTGAACAGACGGGCGATTTCCATCGACCCCGCCCAGGGATCGGCAGGCAACAGCACGATGGGAGCATCGGCCCGGTCTTTCAGCTGCAGCCGAAGCCTGCGTGCCCATGCGCGCAACCCGCCATGATTGGGCGCTTCTGTTGCGATACCTTCCCAACCGGAAATTCCGGCAAGGCCGGCAGCATAAGATGCCCGGCCTTTTGCGCGGTGGGATATCAGAGGGTTGTTGAGTTCCGCCGCTGTTGCAATCAGATCGCTTCCGGTCCCGGTTGACCGCATGATCAGAAACAGCGCAAAGGGATTGATACCCTGAGCGGGAAGGTCCAGCCCGTCGAACAGATGGGCACAGGCGGCAAAATGGGCTGATGGATAACGCGCTTCGCGCCAGCCATGCTGCAGATAGTGTTCCGGCGCGGACCAGTCAGAGGCCAGAACGTCCGGATTGGTCGCCATGTAATAATCAATGTCGAAATTTGAGGAGACCAAAGCCACGATTTCATCGCCATTCATGCGAAGAACGAGATCGATCTGATCGGACATTGTCAGTGCCATTCTTCGTCCACTAACGTAATTCAAACCCAGCGAACAGCGCCTAATCGGGGCATGAGGCGGTATCAGTTTGGGTTAGACTGCGCCCGCCTTGATCATTAGGTGGAATGACGGATTGCGACTGTGGCGGGACGGGGTGACATTGCGCAGAATGGCAGACGGCAGGAAGAGGCATGGCTGATCATCCGCCCGTGACCATTGGCGCGCCGCTGATGCCAGATCGCCAGCGATTGTTCGCCCTGCTTGATGAAGCCATGGACAATGGCTGGCTGACAAATTGTGCCTTGCTGCACAATCGCCTGGAAGCGCAGTTGAAGCACTGGCTTGGCGGCGTTGAGGTTAGCTTGCTGTCGTCGGGCACGATGGCCCTGATGATGGCCTTGCGGCTGGGTGATCTGCGCCCGGGTGCGGAGGTGATAACTTCTCCGCTAAGCTTTCCGGCAACCGTTCAGGCCATTGAATGGTGCGGTTTCAAACCGGTTTTTGCCGATGTTGAGCCTGACTATCTGACGCTGGATCCGCAGGCGGTGGAAGCTGCGATCAGCCCGCGCACGGCTGCTATCCTGCCTGTCCATCTGCTGGGCGTGCCGTGCGATCTTGGCGCACTGGCCGATGTCGCCGGGAAGCACGGGCTTTGGCTGGCCTATGATGCGGCTCATGCCTTTGGCGTGAAGGTTCATGGCAGATCGATCGCTGAATATGGCGACGCGTCGGCATTTTCGCTGCATGCCACCAAATTGCTGCACACGGCGGAGGGCGGTTTTCTGTGCTCCCCCCACGCAGACGCTGCGGAACGAGCACGGACAATGCGCAATTTCGGGATAGAGGCGGGGCGCATGACCGGGCCTGGCATCAACGGAAAGCTGTCCGAACTGCACGCCGCCATGGGCCTCGCGCTGATTGAGGAATTGCCGCGCGAAATTGCTGCGCGTGATGCTTTGCGCCGCGCCTATGATACGATTTTCGAAGCGGTTCCTGGCATGCGCCCGCACCCGGGCCGTGTGGAGGCGCGCGCCAGCCTGACATTTTATGGTGTTCGGGCTGAACCTCGCCTGCGGGCGCGTTTTCATGGGGCGCTGGCGCGGGAAAATATTGCAGCGCGCGATCATTTTCCGCTGCTGTGTGGGGCGGGAACGGCGTTCCCGCAGGCGGTCATCGTTACGGCGGATGGTGAAGCTGTGGCGCCCAGGCAGGGTTGTGAACTTCTCTGCCTTCCTTTCCATGGCGGGGTGACGGAAGCGGACGTGGGCAGAATTGCGCGGATCGCCCGCCAATGCGCCACAGAGGATGAGGGAACGCGGTGAAGGGTACCACGCAGTTTGGTGAAGTGACCGTCTTCGGATCACGCGGTTTTACCCAGATGATCCTGCGCGACATGGAGCGTTACTGGCAGGGGCGGGTCACGGTGAAGGCTCTGATCGATGATCTCGAGAACGGCCATATGCATCCCGCGCTTGGCGTGCCGGTTGTTTCATCGGCTGAAAGACTGCGGGACTATGCTGATCTACCGGTATTGCTGACCCCAGGCAGTGGGGCATTGCGTGCCGAAGTGGCGACGCGACTGGCGGGTGAGAATTCGGTTCTGGCCACGGCAAGCTGCCCCGGTCAGGACCATGTGGACCCTTCGGTTGAATATGGCGCGGGCTGCATCTGCGCGCCCTTTACCCGATTGGGGGCCAATGTTGTGATAGGTGCCGGATCGCACGTTTTCGGAGCGACCGTTGCCCATGATTGCCAGATTGGGGCCTTCAGCAATGTCGGCGTTGACGCCAGCGTGCTGGGGCATGTGATCATCGGTGATAATGTCACGATTGGTCCTGGGGCTGTCATTGCCAATGGCACCCGGGAGCGGCCCCGCCGGATCGGTGATGGCGCGATCATCGGGGTTGGGGCGGTTGTGCTGCGTGATGTTCCGCCTGGCGCGCATGTGATCGGCAACCCGGCCATGCCCGCGCGGCAGTGGGCAAAGCTTACCCGCTTGCTGGAGGGGGATTGAGCTTTTCAAGAAGGGCATCAAGATAAACGGAAAACTTCGTTTCGCGTTTGACGTATCGGCGCATCTGGCGGCGGCTTTGCGGTGTTACCGTTTCGACTGAGGTGAGAGCGGCATCGACAAAACCTGCCGTATCACCCGGTTCAACGAAGCGGCCGAGCGCTGCAGCCTGGTCGATCAAGCCGATGTCATGGCGATAGCCCACAAAGGGCGTGCCGACTGCAGCGGCATGCACCAGGGTGGTAGGGCCAGGGTCCTGGCGGGAGGTCAGCAGATAGACATCGGCCGCCCGATACCAGGCGAGCGAAATATCGACAAAGCCGGGCAGGATGAGGTCGAGTCCATCGGTCACGGCCTGATCGGCGAGATCCTGAGCCCAGCGATCCAAAGCACCGAGCCAGACAAAATGGGCGTTCGGCCGGCGTGAGGTGATCTGCTTTGCTGCTTCAAGAAAAAGGTCGAAGCCTTTGCGATAATCTGCATGGCCGGCACCGATGAAGGCCGGCCCGCGTTGCGCGCTGAAAAATGCGCGAATGCGCCGAAAGGCATCGATCGGCGCATGCGGCAGCATGATCCCGGGACGGAGTAGTGGCAAGGCACCCAGATCATTTTTCAGTCCGTCAGCGACACGCGGCATGGATGCGATGATCTCCACGCCTTCTGCCTGAGCGGCCCGCAAGGCAGGAATGAAATTCTGATCGCGAATGTAATCGCCCATTTCGTGCAGCAGGATCATGCAGGGGTGATCTGCCTTGGCGAAATCCACGGCCAGTTCCGCCGCTGCCGAAGTGTTGATCAGAACAGGCGTTCGGGCAGGCAGGCCGGCGACGAGGCCGGGTAAATCCCATCCTTCTGCCATCAATACCACCGTGCCGATCGCCCGGAAGCGGTCGATCAGTGGTCCCCCGCGCATGAGTATGAACACCGGCTGCCAGCCGCGTGCAGCAGCGGCAATCCCCAGATCAAGAGTCAGCAGAGGCACCCCTGCAGGCTGCGCGTCATGTGCACACAGCAAAAGGGGGTGGCGAAGTTGGCGGGCCAGCGAGAGGGCAAGCGTTCGGGTTTCTTCATAGGGCCGGGTGTGAAATCTGGGCTGATTGCCGGCCTGGCGCCCGCTGGTGATAAAGTGACGAAAGGGCCTGTCCTGTCCCGGGGCAAGATAGCAGCGCTGATAGAAATCAGCGTCGAAACGGGCTGAAGGTGACCGGACTTCATAATCACCGCTGCGGGCGAAATGCAGCACGGCTCTGTGGCCGAGTTGGGCCAGATCGGTGTAGCGCTGCGCATAATAGATCGGATCGATCAATGGGTGTGGCTGACGCACTTCGCCTGCATCCAGCCTGCGCATGAAATCTTCTACGCTCGTTCGCGCCCCACCTGCTTGCCAGTCGGGGTAGCGGTTCCGGTAATAGCTGGTCGAGAAATAGGGGCTGGGATCCAGCCCCGCGCTATCCCCATGGCTGATGAAATGATCCAGTGTCCCTTTCGGGCCAAGACCGTGCGTATCACGATAGAATCCCTCGTCGAACACTGGCCCGTAAATCGGATCATTCATCATCCCGTGATGCCCGTATTGTGCAAGATCGGTTCCTGTCCTGTCGCGCAGCGTGGATTTTCATCCCGACTGCCGACAGGTCAACCCGATAAAATCATTCCAGATGGGCGGGCGGATTGGGCCACATCGCTTCACGCCAGCCTGTTGCGGGGGCGATGGATGACAGCAGCCGGCGGCCTTCGGCCCGACCGTAATTGTCGAAATGCTGTTTCGCTGACGTGATCAGGCCAGTTTCAATGGCTTCACGCACATCGGGATTGGCTGCGATATAGGCATCATCCGCAAAGTTGATATCGGTGGCCAGCGGATAGCTGGGGCGTGAACCGGTTGGCGGTGGCGCGTCCCTGAATATGGTGCGGACCAGATCATAAATCCGCATGTCCTGAGCCAGCAGAACATCCACATAGGGTTTGACGATCGGATCGTTGAAAATCGCCGGGTCGAAGCAATAGCGTGAGGCATTCACCCGCTTTTCGACGTTGAACATCGGGGCGTGAAAATCAAACGCTGCGGCCAGTTGTTCGCGCGTGTCATCCCAGCCGATATAGGCATAGCGGGCAAGATTGCCTTCCAGCTCATCCTGGCTGGGAATGTATTTATGACTGCGGGTGGGGCCGAACAGCAGATATCGGGTAAATATGTTTGATAGCTCACTGTCACTCTGCAGCAGCATTTTTACGACAGAGAAGGGGTTGGTAAAATCCGTCCCGGCCACATTCAGCATGAATGTCAGGCTTACCGATTCATGCCTGCCCAGTTGTTCCGGCCCCCGGGTGATCATTTCCAGGGCCCAGTTAACTTGAGAAATCAGCCTCTTGTATGGATCGCGGATGACGCTGAACCAGATATTTTCCCGTTCATCGTGATCAACGAAGGGGGAAAGGCGGGCCGGGGACATGTGGCCGCTCACCCAGTCTGCGGAACGCAGGTCCAGGCCGGAAGGGTTCTGCTCGAATGCTTCGAGATGCGTCATTCCGAAGGGGGAATGGGCATGCAATATCGCATTCATCGCACTGCCGGAGGTCTTGGGTATGTGAACGAAGACAATTCGACTGTGTACTTCCGACATCATCCCGCTTTCTTTTATTCTTTTAGCAGCCAGACAGCCCCACCGCTGTTGCGCAGGAAGTCCGGGCAGTCTTTGCGTGCCCGGTCTGCCTCCAGCTTTGCGAAATAATCGTTAAACCAGATCAGTTTCCATTTAATGCTATCGGTCAGGTAGGCGCGCAAGGCATATGCTTCATTCCAGGAACGGTTTTCTGTGATCGACCATCCATCGGGATAGTCAAACGGCCAGAAGATATCGTGGAAATGAACACGCACTCCGGATTTCAACACAGGCAGTACGTTGAAAAGCAGGTGATTGAGATCGCTGTCAGTTTTCATGACATGCGATGAATCGATAAACAGGATGTCACCACTTTCCAGCGTGGTGAACAGGGCAGGGTCAATCTGTTGAACCGGCTGTTCAAACATCTCGATCTGGCCCGAATACTGGCCGATCCGCGAACGGGCGGTGGTAAGATCGATATCAATCAGTTTGAAAGAACATGCCAGGCCGGCCGCTTCGATCGTGTCGATGATGCAGGCCGAAGACCAGCCTGACCCAACCTCTATGATGCGCTTGGGCGGAAACTGCCGGATCATGGCATGCAGGACCAGCCCGTCACCCCAGGAATAGGCGTCATTCTCGAACGCATAACGCGCCGTTGATGTGACCGCTGCCGGAAATGGGCAGGTCGTCATCGCGGGAAGCATTTCTTCCCACAGGCGCAGCATGGATGTGTGATCGATATCAACGCCCGGCAAGGTTTTGACAGGCTGATCGCCGTCTTTCGGGCGGATCGTGGCCGGGTTGCCGACGGGCGAATAATAATGCCCCGGTGGCACGAACAGCGGCGTATCTGCCTGAATTCTGGCTTCGTCCGATGCCAGCAGCATTTCCACCAGAGCTTCGCGAGACAGGCCGTCGGCGAGTCTTTCAAGGCAGCTTTGGAGCAGGCCGGGATCTACCCGACGTTTCAGGATGGCCAGGCCGACCTGTTCGATAAACATGGCATCCGCTTCGGATGTTGATGACTGCTGCCCGTCATTTTGTGCCAAAGAAGTGTCCCTATGCCGCCCTGGTAGAGCTTATAACCAGTACGGTTCTGAATCGCAAGGTTTTGAATTGCATGCCTACGCGGATTTGGGCGGTGGCTTCGCATTGACGATTGTTCCAAGATCGCGGTAATCTCTGCTGATGCGAGGGTGGACGATGCACGCGTTTGCGATGCCGGGGATTGATGCAGTTGGGCAGGCCGGTTCAAAACGTGGCTGACAGTGCTGAGCGCACATTTCCTGTTCCGCCGACTGCGCATTTGCGGGCGCTTCTTATAACCCCAATCCAGCCGTCTCGTGCGGGTTTGGGGCTTGCCATGCGTATGGGCATGATTGCCGAATCCCTCTCGCGGATCGCTGAACTGCACGTGGCCATTGTTCCGGTCGCGGGGCGGCTTTCAGTTCCTGATGATCTGCTCTGTCGCTTGAATGCCCGGGTGCATCAATTCGATCTTGAAGGCGCTGCGGACACAAGCTTGTCACTGATGTCACTGGTCGCCGATCCCGAACGGCGACTGGAGATATTCCGCCGTTACAACAAACCATCACTAACCGGATTGGTTGGTTTGGCGCTCAGGAACCGCCTTGGCGCACTTGTGTCCGATTTGTGTCCGGACATTGTCGTGATTGGGCGGGGCTATCTTGCGCATCTGGTGGATATCGTCCCGGAAGCAGCGCGATTGATCATCGATCTGGATGAGGATGACGTGAGCTCCTCCGCTTCGCAGGCACGTTGCATCCGGCCAAAAGATCCGGTGCGGGCCCAGTGGTTGATGCAGGAAGCTGATGCGACCCGGCGCCTGATCGATCGGGCGATGTCTCGCACCGGGCTGGCCTTGGCAGCGGCGCCTCGCGATGCGGCTGCGCTGCGGCAACGGCATAGTGGCTCGCCGGTCGTCTGCGTGCCCAATGCCGTGCATTTGCCCCGCGCCCGCCACAGGCAAGGCAGGGGCAAAACGCAGATGGCGCCATCGATCCTGTTCGTTGGCGCGCTGGGTTATGAGCCCAATATAAGGGGACTGCTCTGGTTCTGCCGGGTCGTCCTGCCTCGCCTGCGCAGTGTTTTTCCCACACTTCGCCTGATCATCGCCGGCGCGCGCCCTGATCCCAGAGTCCGCCGACTGGCGTGCCATGCGGGCATAAGGGTGATTGCCGATCCTGTTTCAGTCGCCCCGCTCTATGCCGGCGCGCAATTGGTGGTGGCGCCGTTGCTGGATGGGGGAGGGACACGCATCAAGCTGATCGAGGCAGCGGCGCATGGCAAGCCAGCTGTTGCGACACCTGCTTCGCTGGCTGGGTTGGGCAATCTGCCGGGTGTTCGTCGCGCCCCGGCGCAGGCCGATGTCTTCGCCCGGGCCTGCCTGCTGGCGCTGAAACAAGGAAATGACCAATCGGTTGCCCGGCTCCCCCGATCATTCAATGCCGCCCACGCCATCCCGGCGCTGGCCCAGATATTCTCCCGCCTGAACCAATCGGTATCCGCATGAAATTCGATCTTGCTCCGTCATCTCAACCCGGTCATTTGACAGGAAGGGGAGTGAATTAGTGGACGGACATCGAACAGGTGAAGTCTATCGACAATGTCCGGGCGTCCAGTTTCAGTCGGTTGAGGACGGTTACGTCTTCTATGACGGAGAGGCCCGGCAAATCATTTATCTCAATCTTACCGCTGCTGCGATTTTTGAACTTTGCGCCATGCCGCTAACCGCCGAGGCGATCTGCGATGGGCTGCGGACAAATGGACACGCAACGATCACGCTGGAACAGGTGCAATCCTGTCTTGAAGAGATGATCACCCATCATCTTCTGCTGTCTGAGGGGGCGTAATGCCGGAGGACTGGGCTGCCCGGATTGCGATGGCGGGTGTGGATGGTGCGGTGAGCTGGACCGAGTTCGATCCGGTCTGGTACGCGCGTCGCTATCTTGGCGGGGCTCAGCATGCCCAGGCCGCTTTTGCAGACTACACGGGGCGGGGCGTGGGGCGCGGCCATGATCCCAATCCCTATTTTTCCGAGGGCTGGATGCGGCGCCAGCAACCGGATCTGGTCAGTGAAGAACATCCCACTGCCTTTGCAGCCTGCCTAGCGGGACGTTCGCCCGCTGGGACAAGCCATTGGTTGTTCGACCTGCATTTCTTTCAGGAAGTGGCTGGCGATCTGACCTCAGACCGCATTGCGAGCGAAGGCTTTGTTGATCTTTACGACCAATATCTTCGGCTCGGTCATGTCGAAGGGCGGCGTGCGACCGTCTATTTCGATCCGATTTTCTATCTGGTTCAACTGGATCCGCAGCAGGTGGGCGAAGCCATGCGGCTGTCGCCCTATCGGCATTTCCTGATCCGGCATTCGCTGACCGGGATAGAGGTGGCAACCAGTCCCTATTTCAATCCTGGCTGGTACTTGCACAAATATCCGCAGGCGGTTGTGCGTCTTGCGCGTCGAGCATCTTTTTCCGCGTTGGATGATTTTCTTTATGTCGCGGCCGAAAACGCGCCGAATGAGTTTTTTGACGAAGCGAAATATCTGGCCATCCATCCTGATGTGGCGGCTGACGCGGAACAGCGCCTGTCGCCGCGTGCCGGCTATCTGCATTTCATCCGTTTCGGGGCGAAACAGGGGTATGCTGTCCCGGGTATTCACTGGAATGAAGAGATCGCCCAGTCGCTGGGGGGGGATGAGCCCTTCGGCAAGTTCATCATCCAGGGTGTTTCGGCCCGTGATCCGGAAGATGTTGCCAAGGCTCTGTTCCGTCAGGAAGCCGCAGATCTCGCCCAGCATGCTGCGATCCACCCGATCGACTTCAGCTTTGAGGGAGAGCCCGACATCAGCGTGATGATGGTGCTCTACAATCAGTTTGAGCTGGTGCTGGGGGCGATCACATCACTGCGCGCCAATACGCAGTGCAAGATTGAATTGATCCTGGTCGATTCCGGGTCGAGTGATGAGATCACTTCGATCGAATCCTATCTGCACGGTGCGCGGATCATTCGCCCTGGCGAAAACATCGGCTTTCTGCGCGGCTGCAATCTGGCGCTGACGCATGTTCGCGCTCCTTATGTTCTCTATCTCAATACCGACGTGCTGCTCTGCCCCGGCGCGGTCGACAATGCGATCCGCAGACTGGATGCAATGCCGGGCGCAGCCGCCGTGGGTGGCAAGGTGGTTCGTTCGCATGGCCTGCTGCAGGAAGCGGGCAATCTCGTCTTTTCAGACGGATCCACGATCGGCCGGCTGCGGGATCGGTCTCCGCTGAGCCCTGAGGCGAACTATCTGCGCGATGTGGATTATGTGTCGGGCGCCTTCATGCTGTTGCGCACGCAACTGGTGCAGGATGTCGGCGGTTTCGACATGCGCTATGCGCCGGCCTATTATGAGGAGACCGATCTGTGCGTTCGCCTGGCGCAGCGTGGCTGGCAGATTGTCTATGATCCGGCGATCGCGGTTCGGCATCATGAGTTCGGCAGTGCCCAGTCCACCGATCGGGCCACGCAGCAGATGGCGAAAAATCAAGTCGTTTTCCGTGAAGCGCACGCCGATTGGCTGAAGACCCGGCCTGATAGCAGCTTCCGCCGTTCGGCAGAGCTGGAGCACAAACCTGCGAGTTGGCAGGGCGGGCAGGGGCTGCGCATCCTCTATGTGGATGACACCATCCCCCGCCGCAGGCTCGGATCGGGGTTTGTGCGATCCAATGACATTGCCAATGGCCTGGCTGCATTGGGTCATGCGGTCACGGTGTTCCCGGCCAATGGAACGCGGGAATCGATTGTCGGCCTTCGTCGCGAATTCGCACCTGAAATCGAAATTATCCATGATCGCAATTTCAGCGATCTGAGTGTGCTGTTTGATGTGCGTGGGCGCGGGATCGATCTGATCTGGGTTGGCAGAGCGCATAATCTTGATCGTCTGGCGCCACTGTTACGGCAATGGCCGCATGGGCAACGTCCGCAGGTGGTGCTGGACAGCGAAGCGGTGTTTTCCTGCCGTGATGCCCAGGCGGCAAAGCTGGAGGGGCGGGCATTCGATTTGCCGACTGCCGTGCAGCACGAATTCCGCAATGCCGATTTGATTGATGCGATTGCTGCAGTGAATGAAACCGAAGCCAGGCTTCTGCACGATATCCTTGGCCGCAAGAGCGGTGTTATCGGAACGATGGTTCCGATGCGTCTGACCGATGGCGGGTTTGCTGACCGGCACGGCTTTTTGATGGTCGGGGCCATCCATGCACCCGATGCGCCCAATCTCAACGCCCTGCATTGGCTGGCTGACGCGGTACTCGATCAGCTGGAGGCGGAACTGGGCTTTGCGCCTGAAATCACCGTGGCGGGTTATGTCGCGCCAGGGATTGATCTGTCGCGATTTGCCGAAGATCCGCGGTTCAGGATGGTCGGCACGGTGGATGACCTTGCCCCGCTTTATGCCCAGGCGCGGGTGTTTCTGGCGCCAACGCGGGTGGCCGCTGGAACGCCCTACAAGATCTATGAAACGGCATCGTTCGGCCTGCCCAGCGCGATCAGCGATCTGCTTGCCACGCAAATGGGGTGGCAGGATGGATCGGAAGCACGGGTCGCGGATGTGGATGATGCAGCTGGTTTTGCCAGGGCGGCGGCTGATTTGTACCGGGACCCGGACCTCTGGGAGCGGGTGCGCGCTGGTGCGGCGCGCAATGTTGCGGCGCTAACCCCTGATGCCTATCGCACACAGATCGCACAGACCATTTCCTCTGTTCGTCCCGAAACGGGCGGCGATGGACCGGAACCAAGAAAAAACAGGCGGCGCCGTAAGTAACGGAGCCGCCTGAAGCATTTTCTAAACTGACTTTTCGTCAGAACTTGTGCGAAACGCCGACGGAGAGGCGCCGATCGTCAAAGTCCATCCGAATTGGCCCGTGGATGGTCTGATAGGTTTCGCCGCCATAATCGGTGTAGCGGGTTTCGATCCGGCCGAGCACTTTGTCGGTTAGCATCAGTTCAACACCAACGCCGCCGGTCCAGCCGATATGCGTGTTGCTGCCGGCGCTCGCTTCATCGAGCTTGAGCCGGACATTGGCGAGGCTGATCCCGCCGGTGCCGTAGAACAGCGTGGTGTCTCCGGCGACAAATCCTGCGCGAATCCGTGCTGATGCGTCCCAATCCGGACGGAAGCTGTCGTTTCCGGTGACCAGGCCGATATGGGTTTCCCCACCCAGCAGTTTGCCGACGTCGGCCTCTACCCCGAATACGGCGGCTCCGCTTTGCAAAGCGTACCCTGCATGGATGCCGATCCGGCCGGTCGTGGCCGAATAATTGTCCTGATAGCGTTCGCCATAGGCGGCGGGCCAGTCGCCCGGGCCGTTTTCGCTCTGGCGAACCGAATTGTTGATCAGCGCAAAGCTGACCCCGACATAAGGGCCTGCCCAGGGCGCAACCTTGAAAGGTGCGCCGGGCATTGCCGCAGGCGGCAAGGGCAGCGGGGCAGCGCAGTCGCAGCCGAGATCGGCCGCATAGGCAGGAACTGCCAGCACACTTGTGCCGACAAGGGTCGCGGAAAGTAAAATTCGAGCCATATCAAATAATTACCCGTTTTCCCCATTTCGGGGGTCGCCCAATTCCTTCTGATTAGCGGAAAACACCTAACAAATTGCCAACGGACAAGTGCGAATCCTGATCGGAAAGGTATTCTGTAATATTACATAATACCTATTTAGATGTGACCGTGATTTTACTCTTGTAACATCTTTGTTCGGTAACGATCTCTCAACCTTATTCCCGCAAAAACGCAGTCGGGGCGCCAATAGGCTGACCCGATAACTTGTTTTTCAACAGGTTGTCGGTGGTCGCCGGGCTGGGGCCGATGTTGGGGCATTGGGGCGACTGGCGACAGATCATGGCGGCAAATGCAAAACGATCGGGGAGACGCGGCAGCAAGCCGCCGGTATTGCGCCTTATCCCGGGGCGGAATGAAATCGTCGCCCGCCTGTTGCGCGATGCGGATGATGAAGTGCCGATCCTGATCGCTTTCCCGATCGGTACGCGGCACAATCTGATCCCGACGCGCATGGGAAATCATTGACGCGGGCCTGACGATGAATTCGCGCCCCACGATAGCGGCTACCCTGATTGTCAGGAACGAGGCAGCAATGCTGCCCGATTGCCTGCGGTCACTGGTTGACCGTGTTGATGACATCGTGGTGGTGGATGCCCATTCAGACGACGGTACGGCGGATATCGCCCGCGATTTTGGGGCACGTGTGATAGGCCGGGCATGGAACGGCGACTTCGCCGCAGCTCGCAATGCCGCGCTGGACGCGCATCGGTGCGATTATTCGCTTTATATTGATGCCGATGAACGCCTCGGCTTGCCGGGCGGCGGATATGTTTCTGATTTCATAGATCCTGCCGCGCGCTTCCATTTGGTGCGGTTTCAGCCCCGGGTGGGTTTCACCCGTTACGGTGAATGGCGGATATTCCGGAACGAACCAGATATCCGGTTCGAAGGGCATATCCATGAAACCGTGGTGCCCAGTGCGCGCCGACTTGGCGAAGAGCCGCGGTTCAGCACCGTCGAAATAGATCACATCGGTTATGAAGGCCCGATGGCGCATAAGTGGCAGCGAAATCTGCCGATGCTGGAGCAGGCCGTCAAAGCCGATCCTGACCGGGCCTATCTCTGGTTTGATCTGGCTGAATGCAGGAATGGCCTGAAACGGATTGAGGAAGCGCGGGAGGCTGTCGAGCAAGGGCTGGCCGCCGCGCGCCGAAGGGGAGGGCGCGATCAGGAAGCGGCCCGCAGCCTGTTGCTCAATCTCAAGGCGCTGCTGACCGATGGGCTTGCTGAACGGATGGATGTTCTCCGCCATGGCCTGAGCCTGCGGGATGATGATCACGGCATGCGCTTCTTGCTGGGGCAGTGCTGCCTGGATGCCGGGTTTCCCGAAGAGGCGCTTATGATCGCAAAAGGCCTGGCGCTGGTGGATCCTGATGCCTTGTTCGAAGGACCACTGGCCTTTGATCGACGGATCTTTCGCGACGCCGCCGCCGAACTGGAAGGGCTGGCGCTGCTGGCCATGGGGCGGGAAGGTGAGGCGGGGCAGGCTTTCGGCCGGGCCGCAGATCTGGCCCCGGACAATCGCACCTATCGCCTGCGTCAGGCGGCGCTTTTGCGGCTTTGCGGCGTCGGGGGTGAACATGCCAGCTGAACGCCATCTGGTGCTGGTCCATACGCCGGAATGGCAGGACATGGGCGATTTTCACGATATCGCGCGCCGTGTTGAACGCATGGCTCCGGACATTCGCACCTTTGTCGTATCCAACGATGATACCGCCTCGGTCACGAAACGCCGGGCCGCCGAAGCTCCGACGCTGGTGTTCTCCCCCATTCGCCTGGGGCAGTTCCGCCCGCGTAGAGGGCGTGTCTTTGCCGGGCAGACCGTCAGCAAGCTGGTGGAGATGGAATGTCTGGCGGCTGCCGGCCTGCCGATCCCCCATTTTACCGAACTGGGGCCCGATACCAGGCTGGATCCTGCCCTGTTCGGCAGCCATGTCGTGGTCAAGCCCAGCTATGCGCTGTCGTCATTTGGGCAAGGCATAGAGCTTTGGCCTGTCGATCAGGTTGCTTACCGCCCGGCAGAAAGCTTTCCTGCCGACCATCCCGGGCGGCAGGGGCCAATGATCGCCCAGCGTTTTATCGATTGCGGTGAAGCCATGAGTTGCCGGGTGCTAACGCTGTTTGGCGCGCCGCTGCTGACCTATTGTCGGCAATCGACGGTTCCGCTCGCGCTCGACAGCCTGAATTTCCCCTGCGCACAGAGCGATTTCATGCCGTCGCGACCGAATATGCGGGTTCATGCGCCGCGCGATGAAGACATATTGGCGCTCGCCGCGCGCGCCTATGATGCCTTTCCGGAAGCTGCCCTGCAGGCCTGCGACATTCTGCGGGATCGGGATGGCAAGCTCCATCTGCTGGAAATCAATCCTGGCGGTGGAGCCTGGATGTTTTCCAATCGCAGCGCGCATCTTTTCCGTGATGCACTGGGCGTCGATGATCTGACGCATATGTTCAATGCATTTGAGGTCGCCGCGATGAAGCTGGTCGAAAAGACCCGCGCATTGGGGGAGTGATACGGCCATGAATAAGTATTTTTCAATGGATTTGTTTTATCGGCTGCGGATGGTTGTTCAGCCGGATTGTGGGAAATTATGATGAGGGGCACAACAATGTTGGAAATGCATCTCGCAAGTTCACGGCGCCAGCTTCTGACCGGGGCTGGAATGACAGGTGTGGCACTGGCCTTTCCCGGTGCCGCCTTGGCAGCGTCCCCGGCGCGGGTTTCCAGTTCGGTCGATTTGTCGAGCGGAAACCCGGTCGATCTCGACAACTATATCGCACCCACGGTGGCCGACGGCCGGGACAGCGCGGAATTCTGGGCTTGGTGCAACTGCGGATCGGTGGCCATTAATTCCATGGCGATCGAGCATGTTGGTCCAGGGCAGCCCAATCTGTCGCGGTTGACCATTACCTATCCAGGTGGGCGTATCCTGCGGGATTTCGTCCCCGCCGATGCCCTGCCGCGTGAAACCGATGACGCGATCCGCAATCTGATCGGCACGCCAACCACGCGTTTGGAAAGCGCCGATGCCTATCGCCGCTATCGCACGGTGTTCAAGGGGACTGCGCTCGACACCACCTATGGCGCCATTCTCGAAGGGCGGTCTGATGATCGCCGGATCGAGGTGGAAATAGAGGTGGATTACGACGCGATCGTTCCAGTCTGGCTGCAGGGCAGCATGAAGACGGGAATGGAACAGAATGGCGCACAGCTTGCGCTGTCCAGCTTTGCCGGTGGGCAGCGGATGGAACAATTGATGCGCACATCCGGGCGGGTGGTCGCCGATGGCGTTGAAACCAGTTTCTTTGGCGGTGGTGTCCGTGTGCACCGGCAGGATATCCGGGCGCTGACCGCTGCGGGCCGCTATGTCTGGCAGGCTGCCTGCTTCCCCAGCGGCCGGGCCTTTTCCGCGATCACCTATGCGGGGGCGGATGGTACCTCCCCGGCCTATGCCGAAGGTGCCGTTTTCCTGCGCCGCAACAAGCTGGTGCCGGCCCGCGCCACGCAGGTGCCATGGATCACCGAATGGAGCTTCAACCGGGGCGATGTAAGCTTGGTGGTGGAAACCAGCCGCGATTCCGAACCGATCAAGGGCACCATCCTGTTGGCAGCACCGATCCTGGCAGAAACCGCCGGGGGCGTGGCCGTTCCGGCCCGGCAACAGGCCGTGGTGAAATATGAATGGGACGATGAAATCACCTATGGGTTGATCGACAGGACTTTCCTGCCCGGAATGGTCTGATCTGTCGGACAATTTGAAGAATCGGCCGGGGCGTTCGCTTCCGGCCGATTTTCTTTGGGCTGCGCCTTTGGGCCGCCCCACCATGCTGCCCGGACTGTCCCGCCGCTGACACGTCGCGGCCCTGCAACGACAGGGCTGTGACAGGCTTGCCTTCATTTGGACCGCTTTCGGTCACCCCAGCGAAACAACGACGTTATCAACTGCGCCCATGGTGCTTCGACATGTCCGAACAGGGACAAGGGAAAGCACAACACGATGGCGAAAGTGATGAATCATGCCGGCGTCGCCGGTGCCTATGATCGTTGGGCACCGGTTTATGACCTGGTGTTTGGCCCGGTGTTCCGGCGCGGGCGGGCAGCTGCCGTTGTCGAAGCTGAGGCAGTTGGCGGACGCATTCTGGAAGTGGGCGTGGGCACCGGCATTTCGCTGCCGCTCTATTCCAAAGATAGCCGCGTGGTTGGCGTCGATATCGCCAATGGCATGCTGGACAGGGCGCGCGAACGGGTTGCCCGGCAAAAGCTGAGCCAGGTCGAACGCATTGCCATCGGCGATGCTGAAGCGCTCGATTTTCCCGATTGTTCGTTTGACGCAGTGGTCGCGCAATATGTCGTGTCTGCCGTTCCCAATCCGGCGCGGGCGCTGGATGAATTCCTGCGCGTTACCCGTCCGGGCGGGATGGTGGTGATCACCACCCGGATGGGCGCGGAAAAGGGCGTGCGCAAGGCGATCGAACACGCACTGATGCCGGTCACCAGCCGGCTGGGTTTCCGGACCGAATTCCCCTGGTCGATCTATGCCGACTGGGCCGCTGACCGGCCCGATGCGGAACTGGTGACACGCCGGCCGTTGCCGCCCTTCGGCCATTTCTCGCTCGTCTGTTTCCGCCGGGCGGACATGGACAATGCCGCACGCGCTGCGGCCTGACCCCAGACACGAATTACGAGAGCACCATCATGAACGGATTTCGCGAAGCCCTGCATGAACAGCGCTGGGACGATCATCGCTATTACCACCACAGCATCGTCAATCAGTCGCTGCACTTCGTAAGCGCATCGACCTTCCTGGTTGCCTATGTGGTGCTGTTCTTTGATCCGGCGATTGCCAGCCTGCTGGGCTGGCTGGTGGCGATGACCGCGCGCCAGTCTGGCCATTTCTTCTTCGAACCCAAGGGTTATGACCACGTCAATGAGGCGACCCATGAGTACAAGGAAGAGGTCAAGGTCGGCTACAACCTGTTCCGCAAATGGGTGTTGATGGGGATCTGGGCAGCTTGCCCGCTGGTGCTGCTGCTTCAGCCGGAACTGTTTGGGTTGGTTACTCCGCATGATGGTTTCGTCAGCTTCGCGCGCAATGTCGCGATGATGTGGCTCGTGCTGGCAGGTGCAGCATTGCTGTTCCGCGTGCTGCAGCTGTTCATTCAGCGTGATGTGCAGACTGGTGTGGTCTGGGCCGTGAAGATTCTGACCGATCCGATCAGCGATTTCCGGCTCTATTGCCGCGCCCCGGGCAAGCTGCTGCGCGGGGTCCGGATTGACAGCGAGCTGCAGGAAGCAGCCCGCCATTGATTTGATGGGAGCAGGACCTGCCGGTTTATCCGGCAGGCCCCTTTTTGCTCATCGCCCGAAGAAGCGGGCGGCCAGCGTTTCCTTCAGCACCTGACGGCGAAGCATTTTTCCGCTGGTGATCTGACCATCCCACCAGCCATCCTGGGCCATGGCCCGCACGGCGGCGGTGAAGCGGTTGAGCATGTCGGCAAAGGCGGCATCATCCCAGTCCAGGCTGAACACCAGTCGCCCGGTACCGACCCAGCTCAGGTGCAGGCCTTCGGCGCGCAGATAATATTGGAGCATCCAGTGATAGCGCGATGGCGCCGTGTAGCAGATGGACCAGACGGTCTGCAGCGCCCCGGCGCGGACCGGGACTCCCTCTGCCTCCATGCGCGCGTTGAATTCGGCCAGCCGTCCCGCCCAGCGCGCTTCCATACCGTCATATCGGGCCTCGGCTTCTGTGCCGTCGAGATAGTCGAGAAAGGCATTCATGGTCCCCATCACATACGGATGGGCGTTGAAGGTGCCGCGCGCGAAGCAGATGTCGGCAGGGCGATCATCCCGCCAGCGTTGCATCAACTGGCGGGGCCCCGCCAGCACGCCGACGGGCAGGCCGCCGCCCAGCGTCTTGCCATAGGTGACCAGATCGGGCGTGACGCCGAAATACTCACTCGCTCCGCCGCGCGAGAGGCGGAAGCCCATGAACACTTCATCCATGATCAGCACGATGCCGGCCTTGGTGCAGACATCGCGCAGGCGCGCGAGCCAGGCGGAGTAGGCTTCACGCGAAATCGTGTTGTCGGATCGTGCATCCACCAGCGTTCCGTCCGACGGTGCGCCGCGATTGGGATGCATGGCCTGGATGGGATTCACCAGCACACAGGCGATGTCGCGCCGGGTGGCCAAAACCTTCAGCGTGGCATCGGACATATCGGCCAGCGTCAGCGTGCGATCGGCGGGGGTGGGGTTGCCGATGCCGGGCTGCACATCATCCCACCATCCGTGATAGGCGCCGGCAAAGCGAACCAGCCGTGGCCGGCCGGTGTGATAACGCGCCAGCCGAACAGCCTGCATCACTGCTTCGGTGCCGGACATGTGGAACGAAACCTCGTCCATGCCGGACAGGGCTTTCAACCGTTCAACATTGTCGCGCACCAGCGGGTGATAAAGGCCCAGCAAAGTGCCAAGCGGTTCCGCGCGCCGTGCGCCTTCCGCGATCAGTGCCTTGTAAGTGTCGTGGCCGAACAGATTGACGCCATAGGATCCGGCCAGATCGAGGAAGCGATTGCCATCCAGATCGGTGATGGTCTGGCCTTCCACCCGGTCTGCAAAGACCCCGGTGCCAAGGTTTTCGCGCACCAGTCTGCTGAACTGGAACGGCACGCGGTAACGCGAGGTGAAGCGAAGGTCAGACAGGCCATCGGCCAGCGCAGCGGTTTCTGCCTTGGTGCGGGCAAAGCGTTCCGCATAGAGCGCCGAGAGCCGGGCAAAGCCCGCGCGACGGCGAGCCACCACGTCTTCAGCTGCGCCATCCGCAGCAAAGAAAGTGTCGTCGTCATAATCATAGAACGGCAATTGGCGCGCCAGCCGCTGACCCCAGCGGACATGGCCGGTGATGGAAGGGTGCTTGGCTCGGGACAGCGTCAGGCGCTGGGCCCCTTTCCAGAGAGCGAAGGTTCCGGTTGCGAGGCCGAGAGCGGCAAGAGTTATCTGCATGGGTACCGGCGCTACGCCGGAGAGAGGAAAGCTTTGTGACACTGCGTACGTCGATCGCCCGGATGACATCATCCGCGCCGGTCAATTTTGCGCTGACCAACCGGTTGCCGCGCCGCTGGCTGACGCGAATGGTCGGGCGGCTGAGCAAGGTGGAACATCCCTGGGTGGCGCGGTCATCCATCGCCACCTGGCGTTTCTTCGCCGATGTCGATCTGTCGGATGCGGCCGATCAGAGGTTCCGGTCCATGCACGCCTGTTTCACCCGGTCGCTGAAGCCGGGGTCACGGCCGGCGAACGCTGATCCGGCCATCTGGAGCAGCCCCAGCGATGGCATTGTCGGCGCTTGCGGCGCGATCGCCGATGACACGGTGCTGCAGGCCAAGGGGCACACCTATCCGCTGTCTGAATTGATCGGTGGAAACAGTGAATGGTTGCACCGGGGATGCTATGCCACGCTGCGGCTGACATCGGGCATGTATCACCGGTTCCATGCGCCGCATGATGTGACCGTCGATCAGGTGCAATATTTCCCCGGCGATTGCTGGAACGTCAATGCGCCGGCGCTGGACCGGGTTGAGCGGCTTTATTGCCGCAATGAACGCGCGGTGCTGCGCATGACCAGCGGGCCTGATGCGCAACCCATGCTGCTGGTGCCGGTGGCCGCCATTCTGGTTGCAGGCATCCGCCTGCATTTTCTCGATACGCCGAGCTTGCTGCGGGAACGCGGATCAGACCCGGTGGCGTGCGAGGCGAAGCTGGCCAAGGGGCAAGAAATGGGCTGGTTCGAACATGGTTCGACGATCATCGCCCTGATGCCTGCTGGCTTTACTTTGGCACAGGGGATCGAAACCGGTTCGGTGCTGCGCGCCGGGCAGGGCCTGTTTCGTCGGGTTGGTTTGTAAGATTGTTCCGAATGAAAAAGGGGCGCGGCGGTCTGATCCGCCGCGCCCCTGATCGTTTCAGCCCAGGGCTGGTCAGAATTCGCCGGCGACGCCGATCCGGGCCGCCGTGCTCTTGCCGCCGGAGTAGGAAACGCCAGCGGTAATGGCGAAGGGATTGTCGGAATCGACCCGATGGGCGAGCGAAGCGCCGACCGCCTGTTCGCCCCGGAAATTGGCGACATTGACGGTGTAGCTGGTGCGGCCCGGTTCGGACGGCATGGGCGCAGCGGTGATGGCCACAGCGGCAGCCGTGCCGCGCCGGGCATCACGCCGATCGCGATCGGTGATGGAGAACAATTCGCCGATCTGCTGGCTGTGCTGTTCGGTCATCGCGATCAGGCCCGGAATGGCCGAAGTGGCGGTTTCGAGCGCCGCCAGACGGGTGTTCTGGGTGGTGTTGACCGTCTGGATCGCCGCGATCTGGGTATCCTGCGCGGTGTTGACGGTCTGCAGATCGGCAATGGCCGCACTGTGGGTCACATCAACCGCCTGCAGCGCGGTGATCTGGCCGGACTGGGTGACGTTCTGCGCCAGTGCGGTGTTGGCTGCCCCCTGCGCCGTTGCGGCATTGGCCAAGGCCGTATTGGCCGTGCCCTGCGCCGCAGCGGCGTTGGTGAAGGCGTTGTCCGCGCGGGTCTGGGCTGTTGCCGCATTGGCCAGGGCGGTATCAGCCGTTCCCTGAGCTGCCGCTGCATTGGCCAGGGCTGTATTGGCCGTAACCTGTGCGGCTCCACCGCTGGCAATGGCGGTGTTGGCGGCTGCCAGAGCCGTATCGGCAGTGCCTTGGGCGGTGGCAGCATTGGCAAGGGCGGTATCGGCCGTGCTCTGGGCATTGACTGCCGCTGTCGCGACCGTGGTCAACTGACCCATATTGACTGCATCAGTGGCGTCCACCCCGGCAGCAACATTGGTGATGCGGCGTTCAGCGCCTGCGGCCCCGACAGAGACGGTGTTGGCCTGATCTGCGACCGAACCTGCGCCCAGTGCCACGCTGTTGGCTGCGGTGGTGGTGGCGCCCGCGCCAATGGCGATTACCCCGTCGCTGCCCGTGGCGGAGGCAGTGCTGCCCAGCGCGATCGAGCCCACGCCTGCGGCCGTGTTCTGATTGCCAATCGCGACGGCACCATTGCCGGCGGCATTGTTGTCTGCCCCGATGGCGACCGCACCGTTGCCGGTGGCGGTGTTGGGATCACCGATGGCGACTGCACCATTACCGGTGGACATCTGGTTGTCACCCAGGGCGATGGCACCGGTTCCATTGGCGATGGAGGAATTGCCGCCGGCAAGGGCGCCGGTGCCCAGCACGAGCGAGGAACCACCACCGCCGCTGATCACCGCACCGGTGGCGGCCTGCAACTGGGCCAGGTTCACCGCATCATTGGCGGCAGCACCGGCTGCGACATTGGTGATGCGCCGCTCGGCCCCGGCCGCCCCGACAGAGACGGTGTTGGCCTGATTGGCGATGGAGTTGGCCCCCAGGGCCACGCTGTTTGCGGCAGAAGCGGTGGACCGAACGCCGAGCGTGGTGCCGCCATTGGCAGAGACAAGCGATCCGGCGCCGATGGCAGTGCCATTGTCGACCACCGTGAAGGCGTTGCGCACGCCGACGACAGCAAAACCGCCCAGGGCAACGCTGTTGTCACCTGCGCGCGACCTGTCGCCGACAGCGGTGCCTGCGATAATGGCCGAGACAGGGGAGGTGCTGATGGTGGAGGCAGGATTGCTGGAGCCATTGACGAAGGCACTGTGCCCGACAGCAACAGCGCCTTCGATGCGTGTGATAGCATAGGCGCCGATGGTGGTTGCTGCATTGGCACTGGCAATTGCCTGTGACCCGATGGCGATGGCATCATCGCCGTAAATCCTGGCGTTCGATCCGACCGCGGTGGAATCTGTTCCCAACACCAGCGAATGGGAACCGACGGCGACGGAATCCTCTTCAAACTGATATTCGCCGAACAGCCCGCCGATGCGGGAATTGGCGCCCACAGCCACATTGCGGTTGCCATCGACGCGGGTGGCAAAGCCGATGCCGACGCTGGCATCGGGGGCTTCGCCGATGTTGCTGAGCGTGGAATCGCTGCCAACCACGGACCCTTCGATAACCACGCCCTGGCCAATAGCCGTGGCGCCCCGGTTGGCCAGCGTTGAGCCCACATTGGTGGAACCTTGTGCCGGCCCGAAGCCTATTGCCCCGCAAGTGGTGCGCGCCAGGATGTCGTCAGATGTGCCCCAGAGTCCATCGGGACCAGGTGCCGCCGGAAAATGTTCGCAGGGAACCGGATCCGCCATCGCAGGCGTGGATGTAAAGGTGAGAACAGCGGCGATGGATGTGCTTGCCAGCAGGGCCGACAGTGAGAGACCTCTGATCATTTCATGCTCCTTTCCCCAACAGAGACGTTTGTCACAGGCTTTCCGGCTGGACCAATGATGGAATTGATATGGCTATGAAATGGACATGTCTATGGTTATGGCCATGCGCACCCAAAGGCACAGTTCGAAGTTACGGACAGGCCATGGTTCAGCGCACAGAGAACAACGGAAAAAGCCGGCGTTAAGCCGGCTCGTGAATGGAATTTTGAAGGGGAATCAGACCTTCAATGTCATGCGATAGCTGTAAACATCGCCCCGAAACGTGCCCTCAACATATTCGAGCATGACGTCGGATTCGCTGAAGCTCTGCCGCTTGATCAGAATGCAGGGCGATGTCGGATCAATACCGAAGATGGCGCAGTCATCCTTGCCCGGCAGGACCGCATCAATCACCTGATCGCAATAGGCAAGCGGATGGCCAAGGTCCGACAATTGTTCATAGACAGAGCCGACACCCTCGGTCTCGGCCAGTTCGGGAGCGATGCCGAGATTATACCAGGCTTTTTCGTTCGATAGCGGAACATCGTCCGCATAACGAATGCGTTCCAGATAGAGCAGCGGCGCGGTGGAGGGCAGGCCGAAGATGGTGGCAATCTGGTTGTTGTTCCTCACCTCACGCTTCACCACCCGCGACGTGGGGGTTTTGCCCAGTTCCACCATTTCCTGGGTGAAACCGCGCAACTGATTCATCGGAGAAAGGATGCGTTTTTCAGGGCGGCGGACAATTGATCCACGCCGGCCGTGCGAACTGATCGCTCCGCGTCGGCGCAATTCATTATAGCTGTGCTGGGCCGTGATGCGACTGACCCCGATCATTTCGGCCAATCGCCGTTCGGAAGGCAGGGTTGTACCTTCGGCAAGCGCCCCCGTTTCGATCAGGGATTGCAAGTGCCGGGTGATCTGAACATACAAGGGTTCAGCACCGTTGAAATCCAGTCGGAGAAGCGCAGCAAGGTCCACACTGCCATGCTCAATCCGTTCGCCAACAGCCGAATTCACGTAACCCTCGTAATTTCTGGGCACTTTGGCCCATGACGGGCACCATGTGGGTGCCGCCAGCGACATGTGAAAGCGTATGACTAACAACAATCGGGCGTTTGTCATAGGCAGCTGTGTAGCCGGCTGCATCGCCACCACCCAGCGCATGCCCGAACGCGGCGAAACCGTTCTGGCGGGATCCTTCCTTTTGCAGCCGGGCGGGAAGGGCTTCAACCTGATGGCGGGACTTCACCGGCTGGGCGCCGGGGTCGATGGTATCCTGCCTGTCGGGGATGATTTGTGGGGTTGCATTGCCCCGCCGCTGATGACGGAAATCGGTTTACCGCCATCATGGCTGCTGACGATCCCGGGGCCTTCGGGTGGAGCGGTGGGGCTGGTCGATGCCAGCGGGGACAATGTCATCGCGGTGTTTCCCGGTGCCAATGGTCGGCTCAACCCCGATCATATCGACAGCCTGCGCAATGCGATCGCCGGCGCGAAGATCGTGGCGGCGCAATGCGAGGTGCAGCCCAAAGCCATTGCCCGCGCGTTCGCGATCGCGCGTGACGCTGGCATCACCACCGTGTTCAATCCTTCCCCCTGGCAGGATGGAATTTCAGAGCAGCTGAAACTGGCCGATATCGTCATCGTCAATCAGGGCGAGGCGCGCCAGATCGGCCATGAACTGGGCGTGCCTTGGGATAAGGACGATGACGAAGCTTCGCTGCCTTTGCTGGCCGGTGCGGCGCATCGTCTTGGTGTCAGCCATCTCATCATTACCTTGGGGGAGGCTGGGGCGATCTGCTTTTCCGCAGACCAAAATCCCATTCGGCAGCCAGCGTACCCGGTTGTCGTGGAAGACACGATCGGAGCCGGGGATGCATTCTCTGCGGGCCTCATCGCTGCGTTGCTGGATGACCTACCTATGGAACAGGCGCTCAGACAGGCGGCCGCCTGCGGATCGCTTGTGTGCCGGGGCGTGGGGGTAATCGACAATCTGCCCGGGCGGCATGAAGTGGACGATCTTCTACGCGCATAGCGTTCGGCGATATCGTGTCAGATATCAGGCAGCTTCTGCTCAGCCATTCCCCAGCCAGCCAGCAGCTTTCCGGTTGCACGGGTGATCAATTTGTCCAGATCGGACAAATTGAAGGCATTCGCACGGCTTGTTTTGGGCAGTTCATTCCAGTTCAAGGGTATCGCTACTGGCGCACCGGCACGTGCGCGAACCGAATAGGGCATGATCGCGGTGCTGCCGCGCTGATTGCGTAACCAGTCGATGAAGATCTTACCCTTCCGCTTGGCCTTGCTCATGGTGGCGGTGAAACGATCCGGCTCTGCCGCGCTCATTGCCGTGGCGAAACGGCTGGCGAAATCCTTGTGCTCTTCCCAACTGTGACCACGGGCCAGCGGCACGACCACATGCAGCCCCTTGCCGCCTGAGAGCATGGCGAAGCTGACCAGTCCGAGTTCCGCCAACCGGGCGCGAATATCCAGTGCGGCCGTTCTGACATCGCTGAAATCCAGCCCTTCGTCAGGATCCAGATCGAAGATCATCCGGTCAGGTGCTTCCACATCATCGCTGCGGCTGCACCAGCCGTGAAATTCGATCGTGCCCATCTGGACGCAGGCAAGAACTCCGTCGGCGCTGTCGACATAGAGGTAATCATCGGTCCCGCCGCTTTTCTCTGTGATGGGCACATGATGGACGTTCGGGCCGAAGCTGCCGCTGTCGTGTTTCTGGAAAAAGCATTTGCGCGCGCGCCCTTGCGGACAACGCACCAGGCTGATCGGGCGTTGGGCAAGAAAGGGCAGCATCATCGGCGCGATCGCTGCGTAGTAATCGGCAAGCTGCCCTTTGGTGAAGCCATCATCAGGAAAGATGATCCGGTCGCGATTGGTGATCGCGAAATCGGTGCGGGGCTCTGCCAGCGGCCTGGGCTTTTCCGGGGCAACATCGCTGGCACGCTTGTCAGCGCGCAGCCCCAGAAAGGATCCGTGGCGGATGTGACCATCTGCGGTAAATTCCGCAAAGGCGATTTCCGCCACCAGCTTGGGGGTGATCCAGGTGACCCCGCGTGCTTCGGCGTGGCCGGTTTTGACCGTAGGCGTCTTTCGCGTGAGGCGGGAGAATTTGCCTGCGAGATCCTCCAGGGCGGCTCCATCGAAGCCTGTGCCGACCTTGCCCTTGTAAGCCAGCGATCCGCCTTCGTATTGTGCCAGCACGATCGAGGCAAAGGGGCGGCTACGGGCTTTGCTGCGGGTCCAGCCGACAATCACGAATTCCTGCCGTCTGGTGCATTTCACTTTGACCCAACTGCTGCCCCGACCGGATCGATATGGGCTGTCTATTCGCTTGGAGATGATGCCTTCCTGGCCGGCTTCGCACATTTGTCGATATAGCTTTTCTCCCAGACCGATGACATGATCGGCCAGATGGATCGGCGGATCGGCATGATCGAGCAGCGATGCCAGCCGTTCCTTGCGCTCAATCAGCAGCAGTTTTATCAGATCCTGCCCATCCAGGGTGAGCAGATCAAACGCGTGAAAGGCAAGATCATCGGTGTCTGTCTGCGCGCCATGGCCGCGCTTCAACACCTGTTGCAAGGTTGAAAAATCCGGATTTCCGTCTGCGCCATAGGCAACAATCTCCCCATCGATCAGGCATGGCGGCAGGTCCATCGCAGCCACCGCCCTGACCAATGGGGCAAACTTGTCGCTCCAGTCCTTGCCGCTGCGGGTGTAGATGGCGACCTTGTCGCCAGAGGCGGAAATCTGGGCGCGGTATCCGTCAAACTTGATTTCATGCAGCCAGTCATTCCCGGTTGGCACGGCATCCACCAGGCTTGCCAGCTGAGGTGGCCGAAAAGCGGGCAGAGTGTTTTTGCGGGTGCGGCGTCTGGTCTGCGATGGGGTTGATGTGGTGGGTTGCGCCACTTGCCGGTTGTGCCGGGCGGCTTGCGTCATTTCCTTTGTAAAGGCTTTGCCCTTTTTGCCCTGCAGAGAGTGTTTACCGGCAGGATCTGCCGCGATCTGGGCCATGGAGCGACCCGTCGAAACACTGGTCAGCCCTTGTTCCACCAGCGTATCGCCGGGCGTGGCATAGTGATCGTCGATCTTGCGCAGCAGCCAGTTCTCCCGCGTTTCCTTGCCGCGGGGTTTCATCCGTACCAGCAGCCATTCGCCCTTCATGCGCTGCCCGTGCAGGGTGAAATGCAGATGGCCCTTGTCCAGATCACTCGCCTGCTTGCCTGCTATGGGCGACCATGTTCCGCTGTCCCACAGCATCACCGATCCGCCGCCATATTCTCCTTTGGGGATAGACCCTTCAAAATCGGCATAGGCCATCGGATGGTCTTCGGTGCGGACGGCCAGCCGCTTGATGTCAGGATCGGCGGAGGGGCCTTTGGTCACCGCCCAGCTTTTCAGTACACCGTCGATTTCCAGCCGAAAATCCCAGTGCAGCCGGGTGGCGGCATGCTTCTGCACGATGAACACCGGGGCAGCTTTTGACGCGGCCGATTTTCCGGGCGGTTCCTGTGTTTTGGTGAAATCCCGCTTGCGATTGTATTCGGCCAGCAGAGCCTTCGGGGACTGGCGCGCCATTGCCTAGGCCCGTTTGCGTTTCGACGGGGAGGGGCTGGGGCCGGCGGCGGAGGCCTTCTTCGCGGTTTTGCTGGCGGCGGTCTTTTTCGGCGGTTTGTCGGTGCTGACGGATTTTTTCAGCGCTGCCATCAGATCGATCACATTGGCAGCCTTGCGGCCGGTTGGTTCGGCAACATCTTCCACCACTTTGCGCCCACGACCCTTGGCCTTGCGGGTCACCAATTGCCGCAGGGCATCGGCATAACGGTCGTGGAATTCACCGGCGTCAAAGGGCGCAGAACGCTTGTCGATCAGTGTTGTTGCCAGATCGAGCAGTTCTGCCGCCGGCTTGGCAGTGCCAATCCCTTTGAAGAAGTTCTGACCTTCATGCACTTCATCAGCATAGCGGAGCATTTCCAGCAGCAAGCCCTTGCCGCACGGCTTGATTGCAATCAGCTTTTCACTGCCACGAACCGATAATTGCCCCAGCGCGACCTTCTTTGCCCGCCGTAATGCTTCCCGCAGCACGATATAGGCTTCTTCGGCCAGATCATCGGCAGGGACTACGTAATAGGGCTTTTCATAATAGAGCGGATCGATGTCTGCGCTGTCGACGAACTGCACCAGTTCCAGTGTCTTGCGGCTCTCGATCTTGACCCGTTCGATCTCCTCATCTTCCAGCAGAACGAAGTTACCTTTTGTAACTTCAAACCCTTTCAGGATATCGTCCCGGTCAACCGGACCGACACCGGATACCACCTTTTCGTAGGATATCGGCTTTCCGGAAGGCTCGTGAATCTGGCGGAAGGCAATGCGCGACCCACTCTTGGACGCCGGATATATCTCCACCGGGATCGATACCAGCGCCAGTCGGATCTGGCCCTGCCAATATGCTCTTGCCTTCATGCGCGTTCCTTCCGTCAGGACAACACGCGAAAATCTGTTGTGATCCCTATCCGAACCGGCCGGGATCAAAACAGCCACTGTCGGGATCGGGGCTGCCGCTGATCTCCAGGCTCAGGATTTCAGCGGCGAGCGCTGCAAAGGCGATACCGTTGCCGCCAAATCCGGCTGACAGCCAGACATTGCGCATCAGCGGAGAGCGCCCGATTGCGGGCAAGCTGTCCGGCGATGAACCGAAAGTGGCGGACCACATGCGATCGATGGCCACCGGCTCGCAACCGACAAGCTTTTCCATTTTCGCTGCGATCCGCCCGGCGGCGGCAGGCATGCGTTCATCGCGCACTGCAGGATCGACGGCATCAATGTCCTCCCCACCGGCAATGATTTCTCCCGAAGGGCCGACCCGGATGTAGAGATAGGGATCGGCGGCTTCCCAGATCATCGCATTGCCTCTCCACAAGGGTGCTGAACCTCGCGGCGTGGCGATGACGAAGGTCGACAGCAGGGAGAAGGCCGGTGGAAGGAACAGGGGCGCGCGTTCATAGCCGCTGGCGATGATGACGTGATTGGCGATCACGCGGCGGCCATCGTCTGTTTCCAGTTCGACATCATCGCCTTGCTCGCGCAGCGCGGCAATGTTGACCGGCCACGTGAGGCTCGCGCCGCGTTTGCGCGCGATGCGAAGCAGGCTGTGGGTCAGGCGAACCGGGTCAACCTCGAACCCTCCGGTCGAAACAAGGCCGCTGCGCGCGGGAATGGCAAATTCCTGCGCGACCTGTTCCGCTGTGAGAAAACGCGTGGGCAGATCGTGGCGGCGATGCATGTCCGCTTCACGCTGCAATCCGGCTGGATTGAGGATGTTTCCTTCCAGATAGAGCGTCGATCTCTCCTCTCGGTGGCAATCGATGGCCAGTGTGTCGATATGTCGGGCCAGTCTCCTCACGGCCTGATGCACCCGTTTCCAGCGCCGCGCCGCCTCGGGCTCTCCTATCTGCTCTGCGAGATGTGACAGCGGCAGATCCATGGCCCACATGAGTTCGGCGGTAGACGCGCTGGTGCTGCCGTGGCCAGGTTGGCGGCGGTCGAACAGGGCGACCTGAAGCCCCGTGCCAGTCAGCCGTTCCGCCAGAATGGTGCCCATGATCCCGGCGCCAATGATTGCGACATCGATCTTCTGTGTCGGGAAGGGGTCGGTTGGCATATGATCCCAACGGCTCGCATCCCACGGCACCTGGCCACTGCGCAGGTCTCTTTGTTCGGTCAGCATTGTTCGTCCCCTGCGGTTCGCACCGTCAATGCATGAGACAGCCTCCGGTATCCGCAGATCCAGCACCTCTTGTCGAATGTGCAACAACAGACCGGAACCGAATTCGCGATCATGCGCTGATCGTCGAAACCTAGATAAGGAGACGATCATGATCGGTAAGATTATTGGCGCCGTGGCAGGTCAGCGTGTTGCGCAGAACAGTGGCGTAAATGGCCCGGCAGGTGCCTTGCTGGGTGCTGGCGCTGTTTCCGTCGCGCGGCGATTGGGCCCTGTTGGTCTTATCCTGGCCGGGCTGGGTGGTTATGCCTATAAGCGCCATCGCGACAAGTCGCGGCAGAGCCCTGCATCGGCGGCACATTCGGGTCGGCGCGCGGCCTGACCATTCAACAGTCTGAATATTGGCAGGCTTGCGGGAACCGGGGGAAACCCCGGTTCTTTTGCGTCAGGATGCAGCCTTTTTCAGCAGCTCCAATTCACCTTCGCTGAACACGCGGCCACGCGTGAGGAAGCGCTTTTCGCGGCCATTATCCAGGCTGAACATCCCGCCGCGCCCTGGCACGACATCCAGGATCAGCTGGGTATGCGCCCAGGCTTCGCCTTGCGCCTTGCCGATATAGACTGGCGCGCCATCAATCTCCCCCAGCAGCACATCGCTGCCGCCGATCCGGAATTCACCGGCAGGGTAGCACATGGGCGAGGATCCATCGCAACAGCCGCCGGATTGGTGGAACAGCACAGGCCCGTGATCGGCGCGGATTTTGGCCAGCAGTTCTAGCGCCGCCGGGGTGGCGGTTACGCGTGGGGGAAGGGTTTCTGCTTCTGTCATCGCCAATCCTTTTTAGGACCGTTCGGGTTCGACAATTCAAACCCGAACGGTCCCCTCGGTTCCGTGCATGTCACCGGTTGCGACCCGTCAGGCACGGTTTGGAGATCATCAGGATGCGGTCAGATCCAGCACCACGCGGCCTTCGATCTGGCCCTTGTGCATGCGGGCGAAGACATCGTTCACATCTTCCAGCTTGGCCGTTTCCACCGTCGCGCGGACCTTGCCCTGGGCAGCGAAATCGATCGATTCCTGCAGATCGAGCCGGGTCCCGACGATCGAACCGCGCACGGTGATGCCGTTCAGAACCAGCCCGAAGATATTGAGCGGGAAATCCCCCGGCGGCAGGCCGTTCAATGCAACGGTGCCGCCACGCGCCGTTACCCCGATGGCCTGTTCGAAAGCCTTGGAGCTTACCGCTGTCACCAGCACGCCGTTAACGCCACCACTGGTTTCCTTGCGGATGACGGTGGCGGGATCTTCATTGCGGGCATTGACGGTGATCGTCGCACCCAGCCGGCGGGCGAGATCCAGCTTGCTGTCATCAATGTCGATCGCCGCAACATTTAGACCCATGGCCACCGCATATTGCACGGCCATATGGCCAAGCCCGCCGATGCCGCTGATCGCGACATAATCGCCTGGCTTGGTGTCGGTCATTTTCAGCCCCTTATAGACCGTCACGCCTGCGCAGAGCACCGGGGCGATTTCGGCGAAACTGATGTTGCCCGGCAGATGGCCAACATAATTGGGATCGGCGATGACATAATCGGCAAAGCCGCCATTGATGGAATAGCCGGTGTTGAGCTGGGTTTCGCACAGGGTTTCCCAGCCGCCGAGGCAATGCACGCAGTGGCCGCAGGCGCTGTAGAGCCAGGGCACGCCGACCCGATCCCCTTCCTTCACATGTTTCACCCCGGCGCCAACGGCCGACACGAAGCCTACCCCTTCATGGCCGGGAATGAACGGCGGGTTGGGCTTGACCGGCCAGTCCCCCTCCGCAGCGTGCAGATCGGTGTGGCAGACGCCCGATGCCTGGATGGCCACCTGGATCTGGCCGGGGCCGACCTCGGGAATGGGGACTTCGTCGATGGTCAGCGGCTTGCCGAATTCACGCACGACGGCTGCTTTCATGGTCTTGGCCATGGCTTGTTCCTTTGCGACTGACGGGGCGCCCCGGTGGAGGGAGAGAAGCACCGGGGCGCGAGGGAGGGGGTTAGAAGAAGCCCAGCTTTTTCGGGCTGTAACTGACCAGCATGTTCTTGGTCTGCTGATAGTGATCGAGCATCATCTTGTGATTTTCGCGGCCAATGCCCGATTGTTTGTATCCGCCGAAGGCCGCGTGGGCGGGATAGGCGTGGTAGCAATTGGTCCATACCCGGCCGGCCTTGATCGCCCGGCCAAAGCGATAGCAGGTGTTGGCTTCCCGGCTCCACACCCCGGCACCCAGGCCATAGAGCGTGTCATTGGCGATCGAGAGGGCTTCCTCCGCATCGCGGAAGGTGGTGACGGACAGTACCGGACCAAAAATCTCCTCCTGGAAGATCCGCATCTTGTTGTGCCCGCGGAACACGGTCGGCTGAACATAATAACCGCCCGAAAATTCGCCACCCAGATCGGCCGCCTTGCCGCCGGTCAGCAGTTCGGCGCCTTCCTGCCGGCCGATGTCGATATAGGACAGGATCTTGGCCTGCTGTTCGGATGATGCCTGGGCGCCGATCATGGTGGCGGGATCAAGCGGGCTGCCCTGGACGATGGCTTCGACCCGGCGGATCGCGGCTTCCATGAAGCGGTCATAGATCTTTTCATGGATCAGGGCACGGCTGGGGCAGGTGCAGACTTCGCCCTGATTGAGCGCGAACATGGCAAAGCCTTCAAGAGCCTTGTCGAAGAAATCATCATCTTCATCCATCACGTCTTCGAAGAAGATGTTGGGGGATTTGCCGCCCAGTTCCAGCGTGACCGGGATCAGGTTTTCGCTCGCATACTGCATGATCAGCCGGCCGGTGGTGGTTTCCCCGGTAAAGGCGATCTTGGCGATGCGGCTGGAAGAGGCGAGCGGTTTGCCTGCTTCGAGCCCGAACCCGTTGACGATGTTGAGCACGCCGGGCGGCAGCAGATCGCCGACCAGATCGATCCACACCATGATCGACGCCGGGGTCTGTTCGGCGGGTTTCAGCACAATGCAATTGCCGGCGGCCAGCGCTGGAGCAAGTTTCCAGGCGGCCATCAGCAGGGGGAAGTTCCAGGGAATGATCTGCCCCACCACGCCCAGCGGTTCGTGGAAGTGATAGGCGACCGTATCGTGATCGATTTCGCCGATCGAGCCTTCCTGCGCGCGGACCACCCCGGCGAAATAGCGGAAGTGATCGATGGCCAATGGCACATCGGCGGCCATACATTCGCGGATCGGCTTGCCATTGTCCCACGTCTCGGCGGTGGCGAGCTTTCCCAGATTGGCTTCCATCCGGTCCGCGATCCGGTTGAGGATCAGCGCGCGATCGGCCACCGAAGTCTGGCCCCAGCCATCCTTGGCGGCATGGGCGGCATCGAGCGCGGCTTCGACATCTTCGGCCTGTGATCGGGCGATCTCGCCCACCACCTGCCCGGTTATGGGGGAGGTGTTTTCAAAATACCGCCCGGCAAGCGGGGCGACCCAGCGCCCGCCGATGAAATTGTCATAGCGTGCCGCGAAGGGCGGCTTCATCTGTGTGGATGGGCGGCTTTCTGCAATCGTGGCCATGATCTGGCTCCTCTCTCTGCCCCGGGCATCGTGGCCCGGCGTCTGCAGATGAGTATGCGCCGCTTTGACAAAGGGGGAAGAGGAGGGGCTACGCTTGGTAGGCAGGATTGTCTCATCGGTGAGACAGGCCCGGGCATGAAGCTGTCAGTGGCGCAGTCCGGCGCGGGCCAGCCGGCGATAAAGCGTGGCGCGACCGATACCCAATTGCCGCGCGGCGGCGCTGGCATTGCCGCCTGCGCGGGCAAGCGCCTGGCGCAGCACGGCGCGGTCACCATCTTCGAACGAAGGCGCAAGTTCGGTGCCCAGCAATTGATCAAGCGGAACGGGCTTCGTCAGAATACCATCATCAACCCCCAGCCTCAGCCGCGCGTTGCGGCTGGCACCAACAACCAGACCATCGCGATCAGTCGCCAGCAGGGCTGGCCCGCCGATTGTGTCATCGAGCAGGTAGATGATGCGGTGCCCGTCAAAATGGCGGCAGAAGAAATCGCGTTCGATACGGGCAGCTGCATCGCGGACCACTGCGCCGATCATTTCCGCCATGGCTGGGCCGTGATCGTCGCGGCAACTGGAGACATCCAGCGCGCCAATCAGTCTGCCCAGCGGATCATGCAGCGGGGCATCCATGCAACTGATGCCGATATTGCGGCTGGCGAAATGCTGATCCCGGTGGATGACGAGCGGCCGGTCTTCGATCAGGCAGGTACCGATACCATTGGTGCCTTCTTCGGCTTCGCCCCACAGGCCACCTTCGACAAGACCGGCGGCGGTGAAATGGGCAGCATCGCCAGCGCCAATCCGGCTTTCCAGGATCATGCCGCGGCGATCGGTCAGTATGACGCCGCAGCCGGACCGGCCAACCAGTCGGAAGATCTGGTCCAGAACGGGGGCCGCTACCGCCAGCAGGCCTTCATGTTCGCTGCGGCGATCGTTCAGAGTGTTCGAATCAACGCGAAACCGCTGGTGGCCCTGTTCGGGATCGAGCCCGTGGCTGAGGACGGAACGGCACCAGGATGCGGCAACAGAAGACACCGCCGCGCCGCTGGGGGAACGCACGGCATTAAGAACCACGTCGGCGTGTTGTGTATCGCCTCGACTCATCCTGTCTCCTGATCCGGAAGATCAACCGGACTAGGGAGGATGTCAAATAGGGCGAAACTCAGCCCACCGCGCTGAGCGGCGTTTCTTCCGACACATGGCTGGGCGGGGCGCCGGGATAGCCGAACAGATAGCCCTGTACCTGTTCGCAGCCTTCGGCCGTCAGCAGATCCAGATGGGCGGGCGATTCTACCCCTTCGGCCAGCACGGGAACCTGCAGGCTTCGGCCGAGCGCGAGCACGGCGCGGATGATGGCGCGGGCCTGCGGCCGGTCGTGGGACACGAGCAAGAAGCTCTTGTCGATCTTGATCTTGTCGAAGGCGAAGCTGTTGAGCGTGTCGAGCGATGAATAGCCCGTGCCGAAGTCATCGATCGCGATGGAAATACCCATGGCCTTGATGCGGCGCAGGATATGCAGCGCCCGGGCCTTGTCCCCGATGATCGCGGTTTCGGTGATCTCGATTTCCAGCCGCCGCGCCGGAAGGCCGGTTTCCAGCAACACCTCTGCCAGCAGTTCAGGCAGATTGGGTTGGCTCAGCTGCACAGCCGAAATGTTCACGGCGATGACCAGATTATCATCCCACTGCGCGGCTTCTGCGCAGGCCTGCCGCAGCACCCATTCGCCGATCCGGAAAATCTCCCCGGTTTCCTCGGCAATCGGGATGAAGTCGGCCGGCGACACCAAACCACGAACCGGATGGCGCCAGCGCAGCAGCACCTCATAACCGATCAGCTTTTCAGTCTTGAGAGAGCGTTGCGGCTGATAGAGCAGGTAGAATTCATCATGGTCGATCGCAGAGCGCAGCTCGCTGGCAATCTGTCGGCGGTGGCGCGCGCTTTCATCCATTCCGTGCTCGTAATAGCAAATGCGTTCGTCAAGGCTGGCCTTGGCGCGATACATCGCCAGATCGGCATTGTTGGCCAGCTGTTCGGGCGTGCGGCCATCCTGGGGATAGGCAGCAACGCCAATGCTGGCCTTGAGCAGGAAGTCGTTCTCCGTCGGCTGCCACGGCGTGTCGAAGCACCCGCTGAGCCGGTCGACAAAATCGCGCAGCTGCTCTTCGTCGGCGAAAGGGGTAATGGCGGCAAATTCATCCCCGCCGATGCGGGCTACGCTTTCGCCTTCGCACAGCACGTCGCTGAGGCGGCTGGCGACAATCTTGAGTGCCTCGTCACCGGCGGCATGGCCCAGTGTGTCGTTGATTTCCTTGAAGCCATCCATGTCGATCACCACCAGCCCCAGTCGGGCCTGGCTGCGGGCGGCGATCTCGATACCTGCATCGACCGATGCGTTGAAGCTGACCCGATTGGCCAGACCCGTCAGCCCGTCGTGCAGCGCCATATGGGCAATGCGTTCTTCGGATCGGCGCTGCGCGGTGATGTCATCGAAGGTTGAAACCCAGCCGCCATTGTCCAGCGGGGTCGTGGCGATGGAGACGATGAAATCATTGCCAAGCTCGGTAATCGTCGGCGCATTGTCCCCACTGGCGAGCGCCGCCGACAGCGCATCGCGCATGCGGGTGATGCGTTCGTCGACGTCATCCGAGCAACCCCGGGCGAGCAAGGCGGTCCGCGCGACATCTTCCAGTTCCATACCGGGGTGGATATCGTCTGCCGAAACCTGCCACATGGTCAGGAAACGCTGGTTGCACAGGATCATGCGGCCATCGGGGCCAAACAGGGACAGGCCCTGATGCATGTTTTCCAGTGCCGTATCGAGATGCAGCCGGGCCTGTTCGATCTTGTCCTGATCAGCCTTGGCCTGGGTCATGTCGCGGGTGATCTGGACAAAGCCGATATGGTCCCCGGCTTCGTCATTGACCTTTTCCAGCGTTGCATAGGCCCAGAACCGGCTGCCATCGCGGCGCTGTTTCCAGCCTTCGCCGGTGCAGCGATCTTCTGTGCTGGCGATGGTCATGGCGCGATCGATCCGGGCCAGAATATCGGCCTCCGGCGCGAACATGGCGCTGACATGCTGGCCGAGTGCTTCCTGCACAGAGTAACCGAGCATCTTCTGCGCACCGGGATTCCAGTGCGTGATGCGGCCAGCCTTATCAAGCATATAGATGGCGTAATCAGTGATGCCGTTGACCAGTGCGGTAAACTGCCGTTCCTTTTCGCGCACGGCCTTCTGCGTCCGGCGTGTGCTGATCGCGGCCATGGCCGAAAGCGACAACACGCAGATCAGGGCCAGGGTGATCAGCACGGACAGGGTACCTGGCGTGAACAGCATTTCCGTAATGGGATCAGCGCGGGAAGGGATCAGGCTGATTGCGGCCATTCCGGTAAAGTGCAGGGACACGACCGCCAGGGTGATCAGCAAAGCGGCGGAAATGCCGCTGCTGTTGGATCGGCGGTACAGCGCCATGCGCAGCGCCGGGATCAGCGGCAGAATAACCAGCACCAGCGAAGCCGCGATATAGGCAGGATCCCAGATGATCTGCGCCGGCATCAGTAGGCCCAACATGCCGGCGTAGTGCATTCCGGCAATCCCGCCGCCCACGATGGCCGCGCCGATGGTGGTGTGGAAACGGATTGAAGGCGTCATGGCGATACCGATGCCGGCGATGGTTGCCAGCACGACGATGCCCAGCGAACCGAGCGTCAGTGTCGCATCAAAGCCGATGATGACGCCCGGATCGTAACCGAGCATAGCCACGAAATGGGTTGCCCATATGCCAAGGCCGGTCACCACGCCGGTGGTGATCAACCAGCCATTGCGCGCGCGGGACTTCGTCCAGGCGATCTGCCGGCACAGCAGCACGGCCCCCAGTGCCGAGAGCACGCAGACCGCAGCTGCCAATGCCACCAGGCTATGGTCGTGCTGATCGCGAATGCACAGCAAGATGGGAAGCATGGGAACCTTTCAATCCGTTGGTTCGCTCCCCATCCTTCCATGGCGGTGAAATTTTAGTAAATTTTACAATTGCGTGGATGCAATCCTGTCTGCTCGCAAACAGGTTGCCTCTTTGACAGAGGCAACCTGTTTCCTTTTGCTACGATGCTGCAGGTGTCCGGCATTGGTAGCTGCCGGCCTTGAGCGGATCACCGCCTGTGTATTGCGCATAGGCCGGGTGCGGGCACAGCGGACGTTCACCCGGATCGCCATTTTCGCGATGGGCGATCACCTCTTGCGGGGCCTTGTCCTTCTCCACCCAGTCGACCACCGCGCCCAGCAGATCGAAGCTGCCGAAGCTGTCCCCGCCACGGCAATGCGCCATACCTGGGATCATGTAGAACCGGCTGGCATCGGTGAAGGCTGATCCATTCGCCTCGGCCGCACGCTGCCAGTAATCCCAGGTGTCAAAGGCGGAAAACCAGGCATCGCTGACACCGTGGTAATAGAGGATCTTGCCCCCACGACCGAGGAAGGTGTCGAGATCGGTCCAGATATTGGTGTCGCTCAGCGATTGTACGCCATTGGCGCGAATCTGCTGCAGACGGGCATCGACGTCGAAGGTCAGATCACGGTTTGCCGGGCCGAGAATATCGGCCTTGCCGCTGACGATGAAGCCGGACACGGGGCCTGAAATATCGGTTACACCGGTATCCCAGGGGAAGGGCGCATAAGCCTGATGACCAGCGGCATCCTTCGGGCCGGCAAACGCACGTTCCAGCGCGCCGACCTGTTCCCCGCTCAGGCAGCCATCCTTCTTCTCCGCGCTGCATTGCAGGGCTGCAGGCCGGAAATGGCATTGGGCGACATTGGTGATAATCCCATCGGCTCGGCCGTCCAGCGAGTCGCATTGATGCAGCAGTCCGGCATGGATCGTCTGGCGGTCTGACAGGCTGAAGGCCTGTTCGGGGAAGGGCAGACCCTGCGCATCGCGTGGGGCAGCCTGGTTGAACTGAACCTTGGCGAAGGCAGTGCCGAGGTTGGAATGGCCGGTGCGCATGGCCGGCGCGCCAACGACGATGCCGTCAAACAATTCGGGATGCCGCTGAGAGGCGAGCATGCTTTCCCGCCCGCCGGTGGAACAGCCGGCCATATAGCTATGCGCGATCGACTGGCCGTAGAAATGCTCGGTCAGCGCTTTGCCGGCCACCGTTACGGTCGGGACGGAGGACATGGCGAAATCGAGCCCGGCGCGCTGGTCAGCCATGAAGCTGTCATCGAACACTTCGCCCTTGTGCCCGCTGTCATGGCTGATCACCGCAAAGCCGCGGGCAAGGGCGGGGCGGCTGCCCGCTGCAGCGGCACCAATCGGCGGATTGACCCGGCCATTCAGCCCGCCGCCGCCCTGCATCAGGAAGCGGCCGTTCCATTCAGCCGGCAATGCCAGGGCAAAACCGATACCATAGGCGGTGCCATTGGCGCCGGTGTGTGGATCGATGATGCCTTCGACCATGCAATGTGCGGGCAGGGCGGGCGTGGGCGGAGCGCCCGGCATGGAAGAGGCGCTGGCTGCGCTGGCGGGCACCATCCTGGCGGAGGTGATGGTGACGCCTGCGCGCAGCTGATAGCTGGCCATGGCCTTGCACTGAGCCTCACCCACGGTGGCAACCGGAGTTTCGGGTGATTGGGCGACAGCTGCCGTGGCAAGCAATGGTGCGAGCAGAATAGCCCGTCTCAAACGCATGGAAATTTCCCCTTCAGTATTTGGAATTATGGTTGGTCAGGAGATCGTGACAACGACCTTGCCGACCTGATTGTTGGATTCGAGAAAGGCATTGGCTTCCGGCAGGCTTTCGAGCCCCTGGAAGCTGCGGGCAATCACGGGTTTCAAATGCCCGCCTGCCAGCCCGGCCAAAATCTTTTCCTGCGCAGCCTGGTAGCGGTGCGGATGGTTCCAGATTTCACTGGCGACCCAGCCACGCATCGACAGGCCTTTGTAAGCACATTGCCAATGCGGATAGGGCGTGGCCTGTTCGCTGAGCCCGCCATAGATAAACAGGATGCCGCGCGGGGCGAGGGCGGTGGCCAATGTTTCGACATAAGGCCCGCCCACCGGATCAAAAGCTGTGCGGGCGCCCTTGCCACCGGTGATCTCCATCACCCGGGCGACGAGATCTTCCTCGTCAGTGGCCACCACATGCGCCGCTCCCTGGGCCAGCAAGGCTTCGCGCTTCTCCGATGTGCGCGTGCAGGCGATGGAAATGGCGCCGGCCCAATTGGCCAGCTGGATCGCGGCAATGCCGACGCTGGAGGATGCCGCCCGGATAATCACGCCATCATTCAGGCCGATCTCTGCCACTTCGATCAGGGCAAAGGCGGTCATATATTGCATCCAGATCGATGCCGCCTCCACCGCCGAAAGGCCATCAGGCGCTGGCAACAGGATGCGGGCCGGCACGATCGCCTCTTCCGCCCAGATGCCATAGTCGCCCTGGCTGATCATCGGCAGCACGCAAACCCGGTCGCCCAAGGCAAAGCCGTGCACGTCATCGCCGATCGCGGTGATGGTGCCGACGCCCTCATAACCGATCAGGCTGGGCAGATTGGGTTTCACCGGATAGCGCCCGGAACGGTACATCGCCTCGGCACGATTCAGTCCGACCGCTTCCACCCGGATGCGAACTTCGCCTTTCCCGGGTTTTCCAATGTCGATGTTATCTATGCGCAGCACTTCCGGGCCACCCAGTTCGTGGATGCGTATGGCCTTTACCATTTCCCTCTCCCTCTTATTGCCAGGGAAGATGGCCCAGCCGCTGGATGATGCGCAATTGGTTTCTGCACTGGAAGCGTGCAGAACGGTTTGACGGGAACCAATCTCATCATCGGCGTTTCTACCGTTTAGATAGAAAAACGGACTGGCGCATGTTTGCGTCGATCCGTCGATTGGATCGTTTTGCGACCTGTGCAACTGCAGCATGAATGTTCTACCCTGTTAGTGTCCTGAATGCCGTCTATAAAAGGCTTGCATCGCGTGCAGTCAAAATGGGAAGTCGCGGCCCTGTCGGGAGCGGCCAGTCTGTGCCGATAAGGTCATTTTGATTGCGCAGTGTGACATGTATTCAATAAATTTTACATCTTGCGTATGCGGTTGAAGCGAAAGCTTTCTGGGGCAGGCTGCTTCCCATTTTAATTTACGGATGAGCGGGCGTTTGTGACTTTGCAAAACCGCATCGAAGCCATAGACGGGCCGAGGTGTTCAACGTTGACACACCATTGTGCATGTGCGAAGAGATTCTCGGATGCACATGCACCTAAGCAATGCTGGAGGTGAATTTATGAAGAAGCTTCTGCTCGGGCTCACCGCGGGGGCGCTTGCTCTCTCGGCTGTGACCCCTGCCATGGCGCAGACCCCCAAGAAGACGCCGGTTGCGGCCCTTCTGATCGGTGGCCTGATTGCTGCTGGTACGGTTGCTATCATCGTTTCTGACGATGATGAAGAACCGGCAAGCCCGTAGGATTATCGGGTAGGTAGGATTTTGGCTGGCAATAGCTGGTGTACGGAATTCTATTGAAAATAGGAAAGGGGCCAGGGATTCCTGGCCCCTTTTTTTGTAAAATTGCCGGCTGCCTTATTGTGTTGGGGTGTTGTGCAGATTGTGGCGCACGGTTAGGTTGCTGGCCAGAATGAATCTGCGCTTGGCTTGCTAACGTCTGGATGGATTTCGGTTGATAAAGAATGGGCGGCGCAAGGTGAGGTTGGGCATGTTTCGTATTCCTGTGATCGGCGCTGGCTTGTTGTTGCTCGCTGCATGTGCCGGTAAGCCGCCGGTGGGTGGGCCGCATTTGACCGTATTGCCTGCGACGGATTTGCCGAAGCCAGGACGAGCCGAGATGTCGGCTGCGGATGTCCCTTATTACGTAGGCCCGTTTGACCGTCTTGTGATTGACGTTTTTGGCGTGCCCGAATTGTCTGAGCGCGAGGTTCAGGTCGATGCCGGTGGGCGCATCTCGTTCCCCCTTGCTGGCTCTCTGGAAGTGTCTGGACAAGCTCCGCAGGAAATTGAGCAGGCGCTGGCCCGGCAACTGGCCGCGCAGTATGTCCGCAATCCGCAAGTCACCGTCACTCTTAAAGAGACGCTCAGCCGGATGATAACGATCGATGGCCAGGTGAAGAAGCCTGGGCTTTTTCCGGTCATGGGCGGAATGACGCTGATGCGTACCATCGCCACTGCTGAAGGAACGCTGGATTATGCGGACCTGGAGGATGTGGTCGTTTTCCGTACGGTAGGCGGACGCGATTATGCTGCTCTGTACAATCTGGGCGCTATCCGGCGGGGGGCTTATCCTGATCCCGCAGTCTATGCAGGTGATGTCGTGATGGTTGGTGAATCCAGCGGTCGACGGATGTTCAAGGATGTGCTTTCGGTGATGCCAGCATTGATTACTCCGCTGGTCATTGGTCTCGATCGCCTTACCCGCTAAAGTTAGAAAATATCATGACAACTAATTCTATGCCGGTTGGTCCGATGGAGTTGGATGCACCTGATCACAGTGAACGTGATGGCGCATTTTCTCTTCAGCCAATATTGTTGATTTTGTGGCAGGCGGTTGCTCGCTGGCGGTGGGTGATTGCTGGAATTATTGCTGCAAGTATCGTTTTGGGTTTTGTGGTAACTTTGATTACCGCGCCTAAATATACAGCGCATACCCAAATCGAGATTAATCGCGAACAGAAGAATATTACAAACGTGGAGGGGGTGGAGGCTCAGGCTGATGCCCGCGATCAGGAGTTTTACGCGACGCAATACGCGTTGCTGGAAGCGAACTCTCTAGCGGATCGTGTTTCCCAGCGGCTTGGCTTGGCAAAGAATGATGTGTTTTTTGAAGCTCATGGCTTCAAGCCTGAACAGAAGGCTGTTGCTGGTGGTTCCTCTGCCAGCCGTGCCGCCATGGCTGCGCGTGAGATGGAGGTCAGGGAGCTTCTGCTCGACAACATTAATGTTGAGCCTATTCGCATGTCCCGTCTGGTTAATGTGAATTATACCTCCAGGTCTCCGGAACTGTCGGCCCGGATCGCGAATGTCTGGGTTGAAGAGTTCATTGACTCGACGATGGATCGTCAGTTTGCCTCGACAGCGGACGCTCGTAAATTCTTGGAAGAAAGGCTGGAAGTTCTTCGAGGGCGTCTGGAACAGTCCGAACGCACCGCGAGGGAATTCGCCTCTTCGCACGATATTGTTGCGATCGATACGGTGCAGGACGCAAACGGCAGAACCGTAGGGCAAAGAACCTTGGCTTCTACGGATCTCGAAGCGCTCAATCAGCAGCTTATCGTCGCCAAGTCAGAGCGTATTCTGGCGGAAAGTCGCGTTACGCCTCGCGGCGCGGAAAATTCCACGGAAGTTCTGAATAACGTCGCCATAACTACGATGCGTGCGCGTCGCGCAGAACTGGCATCGGAATATGCAAATCTGATGGTTCGTTTCGAGCCCGGATATCCGGCTGCGCGCTCTTTGCAGCAGCAAATCGACGCCTTGGATACCGCTTTGCAGCGTGAGACATCGCGCGTTTCGGAAAGCCGGCAGCTCACTTATCGTGAAGCAATGGTTCGTGAACAGGCGCTCCAGCAGCGTGTGAACGAGTTGAAGGGACAACTTGATCGCGAGCGTCGGGATACCGTCCAATATAATATCTATCAGCGCGATGCAGATACAAACCGCCAATTGTACGAGGCGCTGCTCCAGCGTTACAAGGAAATCGGTGTCGCGGGTTCTGTCGGGCCAAACAACATTTCCATCGTCGACCGTGCCGATGTTCCTGATCGTCCGTCTGCGCCGAATCTGATTTTGAATCTTGCACTGGCGATGATTGCCGGCGCCGGCATTGCTGCACTTGCTGTGTTCGGGCTGGAGCAGATTGACGATGGCATTCGTGACCCGAGCGATGTGCCGCGGTTCTTCAACGCACCACTTCTGGGGAACATTCCGCTTATCCGGGATTCTTCACCTCAGGAGCAGTTGGCAGACCCCAAATCTCAATTGTCCGAAGCCTATTTCTCGGTTCAATCGGTTCTGGCGTTTTCGACAGCGCATGGTCTGCCGAAAAGCGTCGCCATTACCAGTTCCAGCCCGGGTGAAGGCAAGTCCACCACGGCCTTGGCAATGGCGGAAATCTTCGGCCGTATTGGTAAATCAGTGTTGCTGATCGATGCGGATCTCCGGTCTCCATCCCAGCATCACCTGGTTGGCGTCAGCAATTCCAAAGGTCTTTCCAATGCCCTTATCGGAAACGACGATTTTGCGGAGTTGATCTATTCCGACATCCGCAAGGGCGTATCATTGCTCACCACGGGGCCGCTGCCGCCCAACCCGGCGGAACTGATCAGCAATGATCAGTTCAAGGATGTGATCGTCAAACTTCTCGGCATTTACGACAATGTGGTGATCGACGCTCCGCCGGTTCTTGGCCTTGCTGACGCGCCGCTGATCTCGCGTGCCGTCGAAGGCGTGGTATTTGTGATGGAGGCGGAACGGACTCCGCGTCGAGTGATCAATTCTGCCCTCGGCCGTTTGCGGAATGTTGGTAGCAATATTCTGGGCATCATCGTGGCCAAAGTTGATTTTGAACGTCATTCCTATGGCTATGGTTATGGCTACGGTTACGGTTATGGTCATAGTTATGGCCAAACCAGCAGTCAGGCCCAGGGCAAGGGTTCGGAAGAAGCCTGATGAGCAGGAATATCCGGGTGCTCCGGTTGGTGCTGATTGGAGCATTCGGGCTGGCTGGTTCTGCGGCTGCCTGGAGCAATGCATCGCTTAATTTCTGGCTGGCGCAGAAACCGGGCAACCCGGCCAATCCATTGGCCGGCGATCCCCGGGTGATCAGTGAGGGAGTAGACGCCGCTGCCCTGTATGCCGGGCAGGTCGAGAGTGCGGAACTGGACAAGGTGACCGCGAACGCACGGAAGGCAATGCGGATTGAACCGCTTTGGATAAGCGGTGTTCGAAATCTGGCCCTTTCGTCACGTGCATCGCAGACGCCTGAGTGGTTTGCGCAAATGAAATTGGCAGAGGGGATCAATAGGCGGGATGCCGTTGTCGAATCTGGCCTTTACGACAATGCGATTTTGCAGGGCGATTTCGCCGGTGCTTTGATCCATGCTGATCGGATTATGCTGGTTCGTCCGCGCAACGCGGAAGCTATGTTCCCTATCCTCAATGCTATGGCCGAGGAACCGAGCGCATTTGATGAGCTCGCTCGAAAGGGGGATCGTGCCTGGTTTCGGGAGTGGATATCTGCTGCCTATAGCAAGCCTGAAAGTGTAAATCTCGATGCGGTCACAGCAGTCATGCTGGCTACGAAGATCAATTTCGGATCTGACTATCCCTGGATTGTCGGTGCCGTTCTTCGATCGCTCGATAGAAATCAGAAATACGGTTTGCTCAGGCAATCGGCGATAGGGGCTGGCGGTGCAAAACCGGACCAGATCGCTGAATTCGGTTTTAGTGAAACGACTACTCGGGCTGAACTCGCCCCTGTTGCGTGGAAGCTGGTGTCGAACGGCAGTGACACTGCCCAGTGGTCAGAAATGGCCGGACTCGATGTTTCGTTGAAACCATCATCGTCGGTCGGTGTGCTGGAGCGTGTCACCTGGTTTGCTCCAGGCAATTATCAGCTTTCGCAATCTCCGGCTCAACCCCTGTCGGGTGCTGTTCCGGATATGCAATGGCATATGAACTGTATGGTTGCCGGAAGTCCGCAACCCTGGAGGTATGAGGCTCCTTCAGCCAGGGTTGAAGCAGGATTTGAGGTCAACGTCGCCATTTCCCCATCCTGTCCCATTCAGCGATGGCATTTGCGGGCTGTGACGGGAGAGGGCCAGGTCCAAAGCCAGTTTAGTATCGCCAATGTCGATTTGCGTGTGTCCAGACCTTGAGCATCCGATCCAAATCCAGCAGGTCTGATAATATGAACCCTTATGCATCGAAGCGCCCCAACTTTGGTGGGCAGCGGGAAGCGTCGCCTCGTGAGGATCGGTTGCCTTTTGGTGGATTTAGGGAGAACCGGCAGTTCTGGGTCCTGACCGGATGGCTGGCGGTCGTTTTCCTGTTTGGCGGAAGCTCCAGAGTGGATTCGTCTTCGCTGCTGCTGCTGTATCCGCTTTCGGTTATCTTGCTCGCTTATGCGGTGTTCGGCCTGTCCTGGGATCACGTTAAGCACAACCGCTTTTTGTTCGGGCTGGCAGCTCTGATCCTAGGGCTGCCTCTCTTGCAATTGCTTCCATTGCCTCACGCCATCTGGTCGAGTTTACCGGGGCGCGATCTGATTGTGGCGATTGATGCTCAGGCGGGGGCAAGTGATGTCTGGCGGCCCTTGTCAATGGCCCCGCGGCTGACGGAGAGTGCTTTCTGGTCGCTGATCGCGCCGGTTGCCACGCTCGTTCTTGCGGTCCAATTGAGCAATCGGCAGAGGATTGCCTTGGTCAGTTCGGTTCTGGCGATCGGGGTGATGGACGTTCTGATCAGTGCGATACAGCTGTTTCAGGGCTCCTCGTCTGTTTTGTATTTGCACAGAATTACGTCGCGTACCTTGCCTGTCGGTCTGTTCGCTAACCGAAATCATCAGGGCTTGTTTCTCGCCATTGTTCTTATTCTGCTGGCTTTTTGGTCCGTAAAGAGCGGGTTTTTTCGTGGTATGGGCCGCCATCTGCGAAAGGAATATCTGGCAGGGCTGATCACACTGGGGGGAGCGGCTATATTGCTGCCTCTCGTTCTCGTTACTGGATCTCGCAGCGGAACGATGTTGGCAGTCGCGGCGCTGTTGCTGACGCCGTTCTTTGTCTTTGGGGGGAGTAAAGAGGGGCATATCAGCGGCGCGGGCCGGAAGATCGGCATTTCTATCTGCGTGGCATTGGTTCTGCTGGGGGCGATGGTTGCCGTGGCCTATGGTGAAGGGCAGGCTGTTTCGCTGATCAGACTTGGTGAGCAGACTGCGACCGAAGACATGCGGTTGCTCATACTGCCTACGCTAATCGAAATGATTTCAACCTATATGCCTTGGGGAACAGGATTCGGGTCATTCGAAACCGTTTATAAGGTTTCTGAGCCCGATGCTTTGTTGCGGGGCTTCTATATGAACCAAGCCCACAACGATTGGCTCGATCTGGCGCTTACTGGCGGGGTTCCGGCTTTGGTTCTTGTGGCGCTGGCGGGTGGTGGCTTCGCGGTGCGACTGTACAATTTATTTCGGGCTGGAAGTGCCGCGCAAGGTTTCTATCTCGCTCTCGCCGGGGCGGCCACGTTAGTGTTGATGGCGCTCGCTTCGATTACCGATTATCCGCTTCGTCTTCCATCCCTGATGTGCCTGGCTGCAGTGGCGATGGTTTGGCTTGTTCCCGCAAAAAGTGGAAGTACTGGTTTGCGGAGCAGTTGGAAGAATTCCGACGATTGACCAGACGGCCCGTCGCGAAGGCGGGTGGCAAAAATTGCCTTGATCAATACTTATCTCTGATCTGTGGTTGAAGTTTTCGCCAAACCCGTTCTGCTGCTTGTTTTTCGCGCGGGGTGTAATGACGCTTGACGTTGGGCTCCCTCGACCCCTGGGCATCGTCATACCGACCAGCTTGCCAGCGTTATAGCAGATGACTATCGCCGGACGTGTAAGCTCTGCAATCACTCAGTCGGGTCAGTGCGACATCCTTAAGCCAGAGATAAGGGGGGCGGCGAGCTGCGCGCACGCGAGTGAAATTAGCGACGTTGCGAAGATTCGGAACCCTCGACCGCACGCGATCGCGCTGGAGAGCACGGCTGAACGAAAGTCGCTCTAGTCGGAGTGACCCGCGCTTGTCGGTGCTTGTCCCCGGGTTCCGAGCAATTCGTTTGCCGCCACCCCAACTGCGCGCGCGCAGTACAGCTTACTATAGCTGAAGCCGTGAGACTCCGCCGGCAATCCAGGCATCCGCTCCCGAGGATCCACGGTCATCCTGAATCTGGAGGGAGTGCGGAGATGAGACCACATCAAGCGTAAACCTCCTGGTCACGATCACATTTCAGGGCAGTTCTCAGTCAAACCAAAGGCGGCGGTGAAGCTGCACCGGTTACAGTTGTGTCAAGCGTCGAGACGGAGAGGTGAGGACAACGAGATCGGGCCGAGAGCGCATCAAACAAAACCCCGCCGGTTAGGGCGGGGTTCGTCAGCTGCTTGGCCTTCCCTGAAGGGAAGGCCAAGTCATAAGTCGCTTTGTCAGCGGGATCAGAACTTGAAGTTCGCACCCACGTAGTAACGGCGACCGTTGTCGTCATAGAAGCCGGTGCCGATGTTGCCGCCCGGGACGTTACCGGTGCCCAGCGGGTTGGTGTTGGCCGGGTTGATGCCGGTCAGCGGCGGTGCACGGTTGAACAGGTTGTCCACGCCGAAGCTGAGGCGGACATTGTCCGTCACGGCATAGCTGCTGAACAGGTTGAACAGATCGTACGACGGCGCACCGAGGGTCGGGGTTGCGAACTGAGCTTCAGTCGCGTCTTCGATCGACGGCAGGTGCTGCCACTGCAGACCGATGGTGAACGCATCGATGTTGTAGTTCAGCGTGGTGAACACGCGGTAACGATAGTTACCACCGTTCAGACCTGCAGCCACCGGACCCTGGGTCCCGGCGAATTCGAGCATCGGATCAACCGGCAGTTCTGCGGCCTTGAAGGACAGCAGATAGGTGAACTGCGAGTTGATGCCAACGCGGCCCGGGCCGACCGGGAAGTTCCAGTCGAGGTTGGCGTCGATACCCTGAACCCGGAAACGAGCATTGTTCACATAGGTCAGGTTGATGTTGTCGAGGCCACCGGTAACCGCGTTGCGCGTGATGGCTTGGCAGGCTGCGGAATTGGCAGCTGCCACGGCATCGGTGCCCACCAGCGGGTTCAGTGCGGGGTCGAAGCAGCTACGCAGCACGATCCCGACCGACTGCTGGCCGATCGCGTCCTTCACGGAGATGTTGTAGTAGTCAACCGACAGGCGGAGACGCGACAGCATCGGAGTGTCGAACGGCGAGCTCAGCACCACACCTGCGGTCCAGGTGTCAGCCTTTTCCGGGGTCAGGTTGGGATTGCCGATTGCGCTCGGCCAGGCGAAGCCACCCGTCGAAACGTCGGTCTGGCCCGGGCCACCGTTGTAGTAAGCGTTTTCTGCAACCGAGTTCGGCATCATTGCGCGGCAAACCGCTTCGACCTGTGCGCCGCTGGCGTTGGCCGGATTTGCCGAGAACGGACCCGGGTTTGCACGCGAGCAGAGGTCGCCGACGTTGTTCGCGCCGAAGATCTGCTGACGGGCAAGGAACAGTTCTGCAACGTTCGGCGCACGTTCCGCACGGTTGTAACCGCCGCGCAGACGCATCCAGTCGGTAACCTGCCAATCACCAAGGATCTTGTAGGTGTAGCTGGTGCCGGTGGTGCTGAAGTCCGAAATACGGCCGCCGAGTTCGAGGCTCAGCTGCTGGATCGCGGGGATGTCCGAAAGAAGCGGAACGAGCAATTCGCCGTAGACTTCCTGGACGTTGAACTGGCCCTTCGAGTTGCCGCTCGGGTAGATGCCCAGCGCCTGATCGTTGAACGAGCGGCCTTCGGTCGACAGCGTATCATTGGTGAATTCGAAATCGAGTTCACGATAGCTGGCGCCGATCGCACCGCGCAGTGCACCGGCCGGCAGATCGACCAGCTTGCCCTGCATGTTGGCTTCAACGATGGTCTGACGGGTGTAGGTGCGTGCCTTCAGATCCGCGCTGACGGCTTCAAGGCAATCCTGCGAGTAACCGCCTTCGGGCACCATGAACAGGTTCAGGCCGCTGGTGCAGGTTGCGGTCGATGCGCCGAAGCCACCGAATGCAGCGTTGCCGGTTGCGGTGAAGCCACGGCCGAAGTTCGGGGCGCCCATCACAGCGCGCAGGCGTTCCAGCGAGTAGATGCCGGTCTGCTTGGTGTTGGTCTGGGTTACACCGTGGTTGACCGAGAAGTCCCAGGTCCAGTCGGTGCCCGGGATCTTGCCTTCGAGACCGGCGACCAGGTTATAGGTCATGGTGTCGCTGAAGGTTTCACGCAGGCCCGGCAGCAGCGAAGTGATGCCGAAAGTTGCGTCCGGGTTTGCGCGGCTGTTGAGCAGCGACCACATTTCCGGGCTCAGCTGATCGGCATCGAGCTGGGTCGGGTCGATGTTTACGCCCCAACCACCGGTGATCGGGCCCGGTTCGTTCAGCGTCTGGGTGCTGACATGGCTGAAGGTCGCCTGACCGAATACGCTGATCCAGTCATTGATTTCGTAATTACCACGGCCGAGGAAGTTGTAACGCGTCATCGGCAGGACGAGGTACGAAGCAAGATTGTTGTTCACCAGCAGGCCGGCGTCCGTCACCTTGCTGCCGATGCCGTCAATCGGGTCCTGATTGCCCATGTAGTTTACGTAGCGACGACCCGGAGTGCCGTAGATGCCACGTGCGTCAAAAAACGCGTTGTTGACGAACGGGTTGCCCTGGCTGTCCTGATAGACCGTGATGCCCTGAACGTTCGGGGTGAAACGAGCATCAGGGAACAGGGTTGCAAGGCCTGCAGCATAGTTGCCGCTGGTGCCGTCCAGAATGATGCCGGGATTGTTGATGAAGAACTGCGAGCCACCGGTCGTGGTCGGGTTCGCGAACATGTCGCGATACCACTTGCGGTCTGCGCGACGGTTGGCTTCGCGGGTGTTGGTCGACATCGCGATGCTGATGTTACCACGGCCATCGGCAAAGTCGGTACCCATGATACCGCCGAGGTTGTATTCGAAGCCGTCGCCACGTTCGGTCAGGCCGGCCTGTGCGTCGATTTCGAGACCAGTGAAGTTCCGCTTCAGGATGAAGTTGGTCACACCTGCCACAGCGTCTGCGCCGTAGGTCGACGATGCACCGCCGGAGATGATTTCAACGCGCTGAACTGCAACGGTCGGGATGGTCGAAATGTCGACGACGCCCGATGCGTTGCCCGGCGTGCCACGACGACCGTCGATCAGCACCAAGTTACGGTTTGCGCCGATACCACGCAGCGAGATGGTGGCTGCACCAGGGGTGTTGGTTGCGGTCGGCTGAATGTCTGCGCCGCCCTGCGGGGTCTGTGCAGGGGTGAACTGCGGCAGCTTGTTCAGGTTGGTTTCGATAGCGGAAGTTGCCGACTGGGTGAGCAGGTCTTCGCTGACGGAAACCGTCGGGCTGTTGTTGTTGAAGTCGGCGCGCTGAATGCGCGAACCGGTAACAATGATCGCAGTCGACTGTTCTTCCGGCGCGGCTTCCTGAGCCATTGCCGGCGCGGTGATCGCGACCGAGCTGGCGCAACCTGCCAGCAGAAGGGCCTTGTGTACCCCCATGTTGTTGAAACTCCTCACTTTGTGCTCCCTTCACGTAAAGTGTGACTGCCAATGGCAGCCGGTAATAGAAACTCAGGCGATCTGACCTTTGTGGCAGCCGTTACCGGGCTGAAACAATCCGCAGGCACAGCCGATGCGGACCGGACAAAGAACCAGAAATGTTTCGGGAATCATGCATGACGCAACCTTCGTTGCGGTCAGACTGATCGGCGCTGTGCACCGTGGCAATCATGAGCATCCTCCCCTGGTGGTCAGCCCGTATGACTCGGTCTGATCCAATCGATCCGCGTCTTATTATCGCTATTTGACTGTGTCCAGACACGGGCGGACTGCATATGTCGATTGCGCCACGCCTGAGTGGTTCAGCCTTGCATCATTCGGGCAAAATATCGTTGAAAAATATAAGGATTGTTTGCGACGAGATCTTGTAATTAACTGAAATAATGCGGAAATATTTCAGGTTGTTACCCCGGCTTGTGATGGTGTTGCCAAGCTGCATCGGTCCTGGCTAAGTTTTGTAGCAACCGGATTTCGCCGTTCAGGAGAAGCTCTGGCTGTTGGCAGAGTGGCTGTTCACAGCGGGAAAAGGGCTCTACACCTGTATAAATCGGGGATTGGGGTCGGGAGAAAATCAGATGGGCAAGCCGGGCGGCACTGCCGTCAATCGGGCAGGCGTGGAGGCGGATGGCGCGGGCTTGCGAGCCGCGTGGCGCCCCGTTCTTCGTGAACGCGCCCTTGGAATATGGACGCTGGGAGCCTTTGTCCCTCTCACGCCCGAACAAATGGCAACATTGAACAAGGCCTTTGGCCCTTTGTTGCAGGATGTAGTTGCGATTGTAGAAGCCTTTGCGCTGGGCGCGCGTGTCACGGTCGGTTCCGGCGGGGAGCTTCCTCCCGGCGTAGCGACCAGGCTGGATCTGCTGCTCAACAGTTTTGATGCCATTGCGGATGAGCACAGCGCCAGGCAGCAGCTGGACCGGGCGACGCAGTCGCATGTAATTCAGAGTGAGCTGTGGCAGGTCTTGCACAAGGTCCGCGAAAGCGCGGAGCTGTCCTATGCGCGCGAGCGCGAACTGATCGAACTCGATAGGCGCATACTGATGATGCTGCAGACAGCTGGGCCGATGGCGCCGGCTGATATTTCCAGTGCTGTTGGCGTGGACAAGGCTCAGGTCAGCCGATCGGTCAAACGGTTGCTGGAACTGGATCTGGCCGAACGTGATCAGCTGCGATCGCCCTTGCGTCTGACGCAGAAAGGGGAGGGCTTGGCTGCACGCCTGCTCCGGCTTGCGGAACTGCGCAACCGGGAACTGACTTTCGACATCAGCGATTCCGAACTGGAAGCTTTCGCCGATACGATCGAGCTGTTGGTCGACCGTGCGGTGGCGCTGTATGATCAGGAGCGCGAACTGGCGCTGCAGGTCCCGGCCCGCGCGGATACGGACGCTGACAAGGAAATCGACCGCAACATCGATCGCAGGATCGAGGGGCAGTTGGTGATTGATCGCAAACGGATCGTCCCGTCGCTGATGACCTTGCTGTCATATTTTGCGCGCAGTGGCGGGTTGGCGTTCAAACGGCTGACCGGGCTTTCCCGGTTTGAAGCCTTTGTGATGTCAGAAGTCGGACGCAGTGCGCCGGTTGACTGGTCAACTCTGGTTGGCAGCCTGCATCGTGATCACAGCCAGGCCAGCCGCACGCTGAACGCGCTGATGGACCGCAAGCTGGTGGTTCGCAGCGGTCGGCCTGGTCGACGCCATGGTCAGTTCTCGCTGACCGATGAAGGGGAGGAACTGTTCGCGATCATCAAGCAGGCGGGCGATGATCGCAGCACCTTCCTGATGGCGCCGCTGGAACGCGAGCGCCGGGTGCGTTTTCTGGCGATTTTCGACAAGATTCGCCGCAACGCTTCCGCCCAGCTGGAACGGGAACGGGCCTTCGCAGAACTGGATGGCGACCGGACTGACGAAGGCTAGGGCAAAGGTGCCAGCGGCTCGCTGTGGCCGCTGGCACTTTCGCATTTGTCAGCGGATGCGGCGGACCCGCACCGGTGCCTGCTGGTCAATCCGCATCAGGAAGCTACCCAACGATGCGCGTTGAATCCTGACGGTGTCGCCCCGGCTTGGAATGCCGAAGCTGGTCGAAACGCTGTCACTGAACAGCCATTGCGCGCCGTCTTCCAGTTGAATCAGATAAACGCCTGGTTCGCGCTGCTGAACAGAAGCAACCCGTGCGTTGATCTCGCTGGCTTCACCGGCCGGCGCCTGGAAGCGATCAGGCGTGCGGACGGTTTCACCGCCAAAGCCCGAAACGCCTGAGTTCGCAGAAACCGGTGCGCCACCTCCACGCGGTGCGGGGGAACTGCCCGGAACATTGCGCGGGGCCGCGCCAGCGGAGCGGATGTTGTTGTCATAGCAGGCCAGCCGCGCCGTCGGATCATCAATCTTGGCGCATTCGCGCATGATGTTCAGCACCACGCCTTCATTGACCTGGGCGGAAGCCGGCGTGGTGGAGGCCAGCAGCGCAGCGGCGCCTGCCAGCAGATAGGTTGCGCGCGGCGCATTCATGGCTTCTACACTCCCTCTCTCGGTTGCGCCCGAGCCTGTCTTTGCCGGGCGGAATCACCCGAAGATCTGTATCTTACAGAAAATCAAAGAAGAATGGCGCGGTGACCGATCGTTTGACCAATTTGTTGCACTAGTGGCGCTTGCGGGGCTGCCGCGCAAGCGGATTGCGGCGGCCCGCCTGGGCAGAAGTGGCTTATTCCGGAGCGGACAAGGTGCCCCGTCGTAATTGATCCTCTTCCATGGAGCGGAACAGGGCGGTGATATTGCCTTCACCAAATCCCTCATCGCCCTTGCGCTGGATGAATTCGAAGAACACCGGGCCAATCAGCAAACCGCTGAAAATCTGCATCAGAAGCCGGGGCGTCTCGCCTTCGGTGGATCCATCAACCAGAATGCCACGCTGCTGCAGATCCGCCACGGGCTCGCCATGCCCGGGAAGCCGGCCATCGAGCAGTTCGTAATAGGTGTCGGGTGGGGGCGGGGCGAAGCTTAGCCCCTGCTGCTTCAACCGGTCGAGCGAAGCATAAAGATCTTGGCTGGCGAGTGCGATATGCTGGATGCCTTCGCCATTATAGGCGCGCAGATATTCCGCAATCTGGCCCTTGCCGCCCTTGTCGCCTTCTTCATTCAGCGGAATGCGGATGCGTCCATCGGGTGCCATGACGACGCGGGTGTTGAGGCCGGAATACTCACCCGTCACATCAAACTGCCGGAATTCGCGGAAGCCGAAGATCCGGCTGTAGAAGTCCTGCCAATGGGCAGTGCGACCCGCATAGACATTGTGGGTCAGGTGATCGATCGTCTGCAGCCCGGCACCGATTGGGTGTTTGTCCACACCGGGTTCGTAAACGAAATCGATGTCATAGATGGTCAGTTCATCGCCATAACGATCAATCAGATAGATCAGGGACTGGCCAATACCGCGAATGGCCGGAATATGCAGTTCCATCGGCCCAGCGGGAACATCCACAGGTTCTGCCCCGCGTTCGATCGCCAGCTTGTAGGCGAGCGCAGCGTCGCGGACCCGGAAGCCCATGCCGCAGGCAGAGGCGCCATGCTCGGCGGCAAAAAAGGCGGCAGGACTGCCTTGCTGGTAATTGGCAATCAGGTTGATCCCACCCTGGCGCCACAGCTGAACATCCTTGCTGCGATGCCGGGCGATCAGGGTAAATCCCATCTGTTCGAAGGCGGGTTCCAGCACGCCCTTTTCCGGCGCAGAGAACTCCAGAAACTCGAACCCGTCGAGTCCCAGCGGGTTGGGGAAGAGGTCGATCATGGTTTCCATTGTAACCATATGCTCGGTCTGGCTCAAGTATCGACACAATTGGACCATTTTTGGCAATAATCCAATCAAGGCGCTTGAATCCGCCCGACAATTGTGATTCTGTCGGTCTATGGTGCTGTCGGCAAAAAGGATGGGGTTGAAAGGGCGCGTGTCGCAATTCGCGGCGCTGTGCTATTTGCTCGTCCTCGGCGGTCTGGCGCTGGTCGGTCCTTATGGGGCTTTGGCTTGGGCCGAGAATTCCGCACTGCTCGAAAAACGGCAGACGCATATCGCGGAACTGGAAATCCAGCGCGACGATTTGCGCAACAATGTTGATCTGCTCGATCCGGAAGGGGCGGATCGCGATCTTGCTGCAGAACTGATCCGCGAAAACCTCAATGTCGCCCATCCAGATGATTATGTGATGGAACTCGCACCCCGTCGCTGATCTGCGCCATGTCCGCATTGGCGAACGGCTTGCTCGTTGCACTATTTCTTTCGCTTTCCTCGCCTTGGCTCCATCGGGGGCGTTGCCAGCGCGGCGTTTACCCGCTTATAGATGGCCACGAAGAAGCGTCCCGGATGGACGCGATAAGGGGAAAATGCCTTGGCAAGAGCCGCCAGTTCCACGCCCGGTAAGCCCAAGCGGACACCGGTGAAGACAGCTTCGGTTGAATCCACAGCGGAAACCGCAGCGTCAGGCGAGAATTTCGAACTCCGCAGCCTGCAGAATCGATTCTCCGACAATGTGCGCTTCGACGCCGACGCGGATTATCTGCTGCATCTGTATGAACAGATGTTGCTGATCCGCCGCTTCGAAGAAAAGGCCGGCCAGCTTTATGGCCTGGGCCTGATCGGTGGTTTCTGCCACCTCTATATCGGTCAGGAAGCGGTTGCTGTTGGCCTGCAGTCCGCACTGCAGGAAGGCAAGGACAGCGTCATTACCGGTTACCGCGACCATGGCCATATGCTGGCCTATGGCATCGATCCCAAGATCATCATGGCCGAACTGACCGGTCGCCAGGCTGGCATTTCGCACGGCAAGGGCGGTTCGATGCACATGTTCAGCACCGAACATGCGTTTTACGGCGGCCACGGCATCGTGGGCGCGCAGGTGTCGCTCGGCGGCGGTCTTGCTTTCGCCCATAAATATCGGGGCGATGGCGGCATTTGCCTCGCCTATTTCGGCGACGGCGCGGCCAACCAGGGCCAGGTCTATGAAACCTTCAACATGGCCAGCCTCTGGAATCTGCCGATCGTTTTCGTGGTGGAAAACAACGAATACGCCATGGGCACCGCGGTCAAGCGCAGCTCCGCCGAAACCGAATTCTATCGCCGTGGCACCGCCTTCCGCATTCCGGGCATGAAGGTGAACGGCATGGACGTGCTCGAAGTGCGTCAGGCGGCAGAGGTTGCCTTTGCCCATGTACGTGAAGGCAATGGTCCGGTGTTGATGGAACTCAACACCTATCGTTATCGCGGCCACTCCATGTCCGATCCGGCCAAGTACCGGACGCGCGAGGAAGTGCAGAACATGCGCGAGACGAGCGACCCGATTGAGGGCGCAAAAGCGGAACTGATCAAGATGGGTATCGACGAAGAGAAGCTGAAGGATATCGATAAGCGTATCCGTGCCCAGGTGGCCGAGGCGGCAGATTTTGCCGAAAGCTCGCCCTTGCCGGAGCCTGCTGAACTCTACACCGACGTTCTGGTGGGAAGCTACTGATGGCTATTGAACTGAAAATGCCCGCCCTTTCCCCGACCATGGAAGAAGGGACGCTGTCCCGCTGGCTGGTGAAGGAAGGCGATCAGGTTTCGGCCGGCGATGTGCTGGCGGAAATCGAAACCGACAAGGCAACGATGGAATTCGAATCCATCGACGAGGGAACCGTTGGCCAGATTCTGGTGCCGGAAGGCAGCGAGAATGTGAAAGTCGGCACCGTGATCGCCGTGCTGGCCGCAGAAGGCGAAGATGCCTCTGCCATTGCCGCGCCGGCTGCTGCTGTTGCGGAAGCTGCATCGGAAGCACCTGCTGCGTCAACCGCCGTGATCGAACGCCCGCGTGCGGCGGCCAAGGCTGCCGATCCGGAAATCCCGGCCGGCACCAATATGATCAAGCTGACCGTGCGCGAAGCGCTGCGCGATGCCATGGCCGAAGAAATGCGCCGTGACGAACGCGTGTTCGTGATCGGTGAAGAAGTGGCAGAATATCAGGGTGCCTATAAGGTCACCCAGGGCCTGCTCGATGAATTCGGTGCCAAGCGCGTGATCGATACCCCGATCACCGAATATGGCTTTGCCGGTATCGGTACTGGTGCCGCCATGGGCGGCCTGCGCCCGGTGGTCGAATTCATGACCTTCAACTTCGCCATGCAGGCGATCGACCACATCATCAACTCGGCTGCCAAGACCAACTACATGTCTGGTGGCCAGATGCGTTGCCCGGTCGTGTTCCGTGGTCCGAACGGCGCCGCCAGCCGCGTTGGCGCACAGCACAGCCAGAACTATGGCCCGTGGTATGCGAACGTCCCTGGGCTGATCGTGATTGCGCCTTACGACGCATCGGATGCCAAGGGCCTGCTCAAGGCTGCCATCCGCAGCGATGATCCGGTTGTCTTCCTCGAAAACGAGCTGGTCTATGGCCGCAGCTTCGAGGTGGCGCAGCTGGATGATCACGTCCTGCCGATCGGCAAGGCGCGGATCATGCGCGAAGGTTCCGACGTCACCATCGTATCCTATTCGATCGGCGTCGGCCTTGCTCTCGAAGCAGCCGAAACGCTGGCCGGCGAAGGGATTGATGCCGAAGTCATCGATCTGCGCACCCTGCGTCCGCTGGACAAGGATACGGTTCTGGCCAGCCTCGCCAAGACCAATCGCCTGATCATCGCCGAAGAAGGCTGGCCGGTCTGCTCGATCGCCTCGGAAATCGCGGCAATCTGCATGGAAGAAGGCTTCGATCACCTCGATGCCCCGGTTCTGCGCGTCTGCAATGAAGACGTGCCGCTGCCCTATGCGGCCAATCTGGAAGCGATGGCCTTGATCGATGCACCGCGCATCGTCGCTGCGGCCAAGAAGGTCTGCTACTGCGACTAAGCCAACTTCGGGCGCTGGCCGAAAGGCAGGGCGCCCGTTGATGGACTGAAACAAAAAAGGCCGGGTTGAATGATCACCATTCAACCCGGCCTTTTTGTATTTTGTTGGAGGCAGTCAGTTGCCGCCAGCCGGTTGATCAGCAGGAAGCAACCGGCGCTGCGGGCGATGGATTGTAGATCTGGGTCAGATCGCGATCGTCGCGCACATACATGGCGGCCGTTTTATGGATCACCGGCAGGCTGATCATGTCGGGCATGCTGAGGAACTGATATTCATAGAATATCTCTACAAACATGATGGCCGATCCGGCATCGGCGGCCACCCGGCGGCCGGCGGGCCCGATGGCCGTAATGGATGTGCCCGTGCGACCAGCGCCCTGCACGCCATAGGATGATCTGCGGTTCAACTGCCCCATGCAACGTTGCCATTGTATCCATTGGCCGCCGTTGCTGTTGCGCTGCACGCTGGACAGGATGACCCGGCCGTTTTGCCGGATGTTCATATTGCCACCTTGCAGTTCCACGGCGCGGAACACTTCATTGACGTCAAATTCCCGAAAGCGGGGATTTGAACCGACAATCACCTGCTTTGCGCGCGACGCGTTGTCTGCCAGGGTTACGGCCAACTGGCTGACCCTGGTCTGGGTGACTGCATAATTGGCCAGTTCGAACCCGCCCAGCGACAGCAGCAGCATGAACGGCAGGCTATAGGCGAATTCGATCAGGGCCAAGCCGCTGGTGTCGGCTCGCAATCGCTGCAGAAAATGGAAGAAATTTAGCTGGCGCGGCATATTTGCCTCCCCACGCGATCGACCTGCGAACCATAGGGCTGGTTGCGAAGTAGTGTGGTGCTGCTGAGGCTTCCGGTTTGATTCCAGCCGAGGAAACCCCAGACAGGAAACATCCGCTGGTATTCGACAGTAACCGTATAGGAGACGACGTCGTCCGCGCCGCCGATACCGTCTCGGCCGACGTCAGAATCCCATTGCTGGTTGTTGTTCATGTCGGTGAAGCATTCATCGGCGTCGTAAACACCATTACCGTTGGAATCGACGAAGTCTTCCGGCTGCCCGACGTCGCTGAAGGTGTAGTAATTCTTGCGGTCGAACGACACTTCAGCATCAGGCGTGCTGGTCTTGATCATGGCTTCGACGTCATCATCAATCGCTGCAAAACGCGCCAGCCCGCTTTCAAGGCTGGTGTTCCGGCCAGCCTGTTGCAACGCGCCATGCAGTGTGGCTTGCAGCAACATGGTGTGCCCAAGCTCGAATATGGCCATCAGCATCATCAGGAAAATCGGCGCGATGAACCCGAATTCAACGATGGTAGCGCCTTGCTGATCCCGGCGGAGGCGGCGTTTGAACAGGCGCAGGCTCATTGCGTCAGCCTGAGATCGGCGACCTGGGTCGCGATATTGCGGAAGGTTTCACGCAATTCTGTGGTGTTGTTGGACGTGTAGGCACGGCCACCGCTAGCGCAGTTGCGAAGCGAATTGTTCAGCGGCAGGCCAAAGGCGATCACCCAGATGGTATAGCCTTCATTGCGAGCCTCGCGGCATGCGGCGAGGAAGCGCCGCGTGTGAATTTCCTCCAACTGGGTGCTGTCATCCGTTCCTGCCGGCGCGATGCGGTGCTGCTGGAACTCAATACCGTAAGACGATTCCCCATTACCGATGATGTTGATCGCACCGTCGGTCATATAGACGATGTGACGGTTGACCGGCTGATGCGGACGATCGTTCACGATCGAGGACATAATGCCGTTGGGGCTGCCAAGGCGCGCGCCCCAGGTCATGCCGACGTCGTGATAGGTGAAGCCCTTTGCCACGAAGCCGTTGACGTAGGTGTTCAGCCAATCCGGCACGACGTTGGGGGTCAGCTCCACTTCGTGGAAATTGGCCATCGGGGAAGGGCAGGCTCGCCCGTCGCCCGAATTGGACACCTGGCTGCCACTGGAAAGCCAGGTCACTTCCGGCCACTGGACCTGCCAATAGCTGCCCGGGATGCCAGCCTGCGGAGCGCTGATAATATCCAGATCACGCGCGCCGTCGGGAATAGGGTCAAAGCTGCCGGTCCCATCCTGAACGGTTTCGCGTTCGATGACGCAACCATTCCAGGTGCTGCTCTTGCTCGTCATGCTGCCGCCGCGGACACCGTCGTTCATCGCGGCCATCTGGCGCAGATTGTAGGTGCCTTGTGTATCGACCCAGGATGAACCGGTCGATGCACTGGAGACGTAGGAAACACTCTGACCGCTCGACAACCCGGTGGTGTCGATATTGGTCACCCGATAATCCCAGCGGGTGAAGCGCCAGATAACCTTGTAGGTTTTCGTCGTGGTGTAGGATCGGCGAATGCAGGTGCCGGTGGTGGTTTTATTGCCACTGCCCTTGGTCCAGCTGACCTTGGCATAGCCTCTCGTCACCACATCCGATGGCGCAGTGCCCGTGGTTGAAGACGACACCGCCCAGGTATTGCATGCAGTTTCGGTAATCTGGCTGCTGTTGGTTTCGTTCGAACCATAGGTTGTATTGTTGCTGGTTTCGACGTTCACGGGCGTGTTGAAAACGCCGACGCGCGTGGCATAGGTTCCGTTGTTGGTGAAATAGCTGGATGGAAGGCTTCGGTCAGCCACCAGTCCGCCTGCATTGGTTGTCATCGAATATGGGACGAAGCCATAACGGATCCGCGTTTCTGGCTGGATATCCGCGCTGGCCAGGGTCAGGTGGAAGTCGCGCACAGCATCGCGCAGACCCTGCAGCCGGGTTCCTTCCATTGATCCGGTGGTGTCGAGCACGAACATCACGTCGGTGTTGGCAACCTGCAATTCGGCCGTGCAATTGGCTGTCAGGTCAATTTCGTCAAAATTGAAGAAATTCATGATGATGGTCGGCATCGCTAGGGTGGCAACGCCCGAAACATTCATCCGTTCATCGGCCGATGCGGTGAAGGTCGGCTGTGTTTGTTCGAAGCTTTCCGGATCGAAATTGGCCCGGAACATCGTATTGGCGCGGTCGCGGACAGTCTGGTTGAATTCACGCGTCTCGCTCATCGCCTTGCGACCGGCGAGGGCGCCGGCATCGCAAGCCGCCTGAAGCTGAGTCTTTGCCATATAGGCGCGGCTGAGTTCGATGCCGCTACCGATGATCGCAATCATCGGCACGATCGATGCCGCGAAAATAGCCAGCGTATTGCCTGCCTCATTTGCGAGGAGGCTTTTCAAAATTCCGCCGCTGTCCTTATGGCCAGTCATGACAATGCTCGTTTGATAAATTTGTAACAGGATCGCAGTAGCTGCAGCCTGTTAAGGAGCCGTTACGCGGATGAATGAAGAAATTGCTTCCAACCGGCCAGGTGTGGAAGAACTCCCGATGGTTCAAAGGCTTGCCTTCAGTTACGCCCCCGCCAAGGCGCGGGGGAAGACGCTCGGGTTGCTGATGCTGGATGCGCATCTGGCGGTTTTGCTGCGGCAGATGCGTGAGCCGGTGCTGACGCAGATGCGGCTCGCCTGGTGGCGAGACACCTTGGGCAAGCCAGCCAGCAAGTGGCCGCAGGGCAACAATGTGCTGGCGCAATTGACGCAATGGTCTGATCCGACAGCCTTGATCGATGTGGTGGATGGCTGGGAACAGCTGGTTGCGGATCATTTGGGGGCAGCAGAGATAGGGGCCTTTGCATCCGGGCGCGCCAAGGGTTTTGCCGTGCTGGCTGACGAACTCGGTACCGCCGATGCAGCGGCGGCACTGCAGGCGGGCCAGATTTACGCGATGGCGGATCTGCTGGGAAATGTGTCTGACCCGAACGAGCGGGCGCTTGTTCAGGCCACAGCAGCCGAATATCTGAACCAGCGTCCCCACCTTGGCCGTGCCCTGCGCCCATTGACGGTTCTGTCTGGACTGGCTCGCAAGGTGTTCGAGCGGGGCGGTGGTGCGCTGATCGAAGGGCCGGGCGGGTTCGCCCATGCGGTTCGCCTGGGACTGATCGGCCGATAGCGGGATGTGCTTGGGCCGGATTCGCTTGGGATTGCGGCAAACCGGCGATAGCCTGCGCGGGGATCAGGAAGGGGCAGGCGGATGAACAAGATCGTTCTCGGGGCATTTCTGGGGCTGCTTCTGGCCGGGATCGGTCAGTTTTGGCTCAGCGGGAATGCCGTTGTGGAACGCGCGGCTCCTCCGCCGGAGGCCCAGGCCGCTTCGCCTTTACCTGATGTTCTTCCCAGCGCGGACGTATCGGGTCTGCGCGGGCCTTCGCCGCCCGAAGCCACGGCTCTGACCCGCGAACAGACGCGCTTCTTCCGTTACGATCGCAATCGTGACCAACGCATCACGCGCGATGAGATGCTCTCCACCCGCACCGATGCCTTTCGCAAGCTGGATGTGGACGGCAACAATTTGCTGACGTTTGAGGAATGGGCTGTCGCCACGGTCCAGCGTTTCGACAAGGCGGACGCCAATCGCGACCGCTGGCTGTCACCGGCGGAATTCGCCACCACGGCCCCAGCCCCGGCGGCGTCTTCTTCCCCGCGTTGCAACTGTTAAGAGGCAGCGCTCAGCTTGCCGGGGTTTCACCCCGGTCGGCCAGCCAGCCGGTGAAATCATCCTTGCCGCGCCCGGTGTAGGCTTCCTTGCGCTGTTTCTTCTTTACGTCATGCAGGGGCGGGAACAGGCCGAAATTGATGTTCATCGGCTGATAGTGTTCCGCCTCTGCATCCCCGGTGATGTGCGCCAGCAGGGCGCCCATGGCCGTGGTACGAGGCGGCGATTGCCAGGCACGACCAGCCAGTTCGTCGGCTGCCATCAGGGCAGACAGCAGACCCACGGCGCTGCTTTCGACATAACCTTCACAGCCAGTGATCTGCCCGGCAAAGCGGATATGTTCGCCGCCCTTCAGCCGCAATTGTCGATCCAGCAGGGTGGGGGAATTGAGGAAGGTGTTGCGATGCAAGCCGCCTAGCCGCGCGAATTCGGCATTCTGCAGCCCGGGAATGGTGCGGAACAGGCTGACCTGATCGGCATATTTCAGCTTGGTCTGGAAACCGACCATGTTCCACAGCGTGCCCAGCTTGTTGTCCTGGCGAAGTTGCACGACCGCATAGGGCCAGCGCCCGGTGCGCGGATCGTCCAGCCCGACCGGCTTCATCGGCCCATAGCGGAGCGTATCTACACCGCGTGACGCCATCACCTCGATCGGCATGCAGCCTTCGAAATAGGGGGTGTCGGCTTCCCACTGTTTGAATTCGGTTTTCTCACCATCCATCAATCCCTGATGGAAGGCCAGGTACTGGTCCTTGTCCATCGCGCAATTGATGTAATCCTTGCCATCACCCTTGTTCCACCGGCTCTGCATCCAGCAGATATCCATGTCGATGCTCTCGCGGTGGACGATCGGCGCAATCGCATCGAAGAAGGCGAGGCTGTCCGCGCCGGTCGTGCTGGCAATGTTCTCAGCCAGCGGAATGGCGGTCAGCGGACCGGTGGCGATGATGGTCAGGCCTTCAGCCGGCAGCTGATTGACCTGTTCGCGGACGATGTCGATGTTGGGGTGCGCTTCCAGGGTTTTCTGAACTTCTTCGGAAAACACATCGCGATCCACCGCCAGTGCCGATCCAGCCGGCACGCGGGCAATTTCGCCGGCGCGCATCACCAGCGAATCCAGCCGCCGCATTTCATGATGTAGCAGGCCCACGGCATTGCGTTCATCATCATCGGAACGGAAGCTGTTGGAACAGACCAGTTCTGCCAGCCCATTGGTCTGATGTGCGGGCGTCGATCCGCCGCCACCGCGCATTTCCGATATCTTCACGCGAAAACCGCGCCGCGCCAATTGCCAGGCGGCTTCGCTTCCCGCGAGACCGCCGCCGATGATATGTACGTCATGGGCCATGATCGGTGCCGCTTGCTCCGGCGCGGCTTCCACGTCAAGGAAACACCGTGCCTGCACCACGATACAATCGAGCCCTGGCGGAAAAACGCCCCATCCTGTTGGCCAGCCTGATTGCTGCGCTGGCCTTCTTCTATCTGCGCGCTGGCCCCTGGCCCGAACTGTGGCTGATCCCGCTTAAAGGTGCGTCGGTGCTGCTGCTGGCGATCTATGCCCTGCTGCGACACAAGAGCAAGGATGGCCGCCTGCTGGCGGTGCTGATGGTGGTTGGCGCTTTCTGGGCGATGGCGGACGAAATTGATGTACGGGCAGGGCATGCGCTGGCCTTCGGATATTACCTGATCGCGCTGCTGCTCTACCTCAGGCATCGGCGTGCGACCCTGAACCCGTCGCGCAAATGGATTACCCTGGCTCTGCTGCTGTTGCCGCCGGCCTTGTTGCATGTGGTCGCCACCGGGCCATACGCCGGCCTGCTCGCGGCCGCCTATGGGTTGACTGCCGGGGCCGCGGCGGCAAGCGCCTGGACCAGCAGTTTTCAGCTTTATCGCGTTGGGGCAGGGGCTGTGCTGGTTCTGCTGGCTGATATGCTGGGCTTTGCCGCCATGGGGCCGCTGCAGGGCAGCGATATTCCCACCATCATGGTGTGGCCGGTTGCCTATCTGGGGCAATTCCTCGTGGCGATTGGCGTGGTGGCGGTGCTGAACAAGCGCGAACCGCAGATCAGGCTGGTCAGCAGCCAGTAAAAGAAAACCCGGGGCACCGATCACGATGCCCCGGGTTGAACCTGTTCAGGATTGATCAGTCCGTGACGATCAATCTTCTGCTTCTTCCGTCCCGTCCTCAGAGGCGGGAGTGTCGCTGACCGGATTTTCGCCGGCTTCCGCGCGACGGTCCTCGATCTCAGCCATGATAGCCTCTTCCGCTTCGTTTTCGGGCTGTTCTTCCTCGTCAATTCGCACTGCGCTGACGACATGTTCGTTCTTGGCGACATCAAACAGGCGGACGCCCGCCGAATTTCGCCCGATCACCCGCAGGGAAGAAAGCCCCATACGGATCAGCTTGGCCTGATCGGTCACCAGCATCAGCTGATCCGCCTGGGTGGCGGTGAAGCTGGCCACGACCGGGCCGTTGCGCTTGATATTGTCGATATTGGTGATGCCCTGACCACCACGACCGGTGCGACGATATTCATAGGCAGAGCTAAGCTTGCCATAGCCATTGGCGCAAACGGTCAGAATGAATTGTTCGCGTTCGGTCAGTTCGGTGAAGCGATCTGCAGCGATATCCGGTTCGGCTTCCTTTTCGGCCTTCCACGGGGCGAAGCGCAGATATTGCTCCCGCTCTTCAGGTGTGGCCCCCACGCGATGCAGGATCGACAGGGACACAACCTCGTCATCATCCTTCAACGTCATGCCGCGTACGCCGGTGGAGGTACGCGATGTGAATTCGCGCACATCATCGGCGGCAAAGCGGATTGCGCGACCATTGCGGGTGGCCAGCAGTACGTCATCGCCCGCATCAAGCAGGGCGACACCGATCAGCTTGTCATCCGAACCGTCTTCGAACCGCATCGCCAGCTTGCCGTTGCTGGGGATATTGGCGAAGGAATCCATGCTGTTGCGTCGGACATTGCCGCGCGCGGTGGCGAACACCACGCTCAGCGCGCCCCAGCTTTCCTCGTCTTCCGGCAGCGGCAGGACAGCGGCGATGGTTTCGCCTTCGTCCAGCGACGGCAACAGATTGACGATCGGCCGGCCCCGGGTGGTCGGGCCGCCTTCGGGCAGCTTCCAGACCTTGATGCGATAGGTCTTGCCTGCGGTGGAGAAGAACAGCACCGGATTGTGGGTGCTGGTGACGAACATTGCCATCACCGCATCTTCATCCTTGGTCGCCATGCCCGAACGGCCCTTGCCGCCGCGTGCTTGCGCCCGGAAGGTCGAAAGCGGGGTCCGCTTGATGTAACCATCCAGCGTGACAGTTACGACCATTTCGTCGCGTTCGATCAGATCTTCATCATCCAGCCCATCCCAGGCCGGCGCGATTTCCGACAGGCGCGGCGTGGCATAGCTTTGCTGGATGACTTCCAGTTCGTGCCGCATCACGGCGTAAAGCCGCGCGCGATCACCCAGAATGGCCAGATATTCGGCAATGCTGGTGGCGAGCTCTTTCAGCTCGTCCCCAATCTCGTCGCGACCCAGCGCGGTCAGGCGGTGCAGGCGCAGGTCCAGAATGGCCTTCACCTGGATTTCCGACAGGCGGTAGCTGTCGGCGCCGCTGCCGGCTTCGGGATCGACCGCTTCGACCAGCGCCAGATAGGGCGCGATATCGCCGATCGGCCATTCGCGGGCGAGCAGCTTGGCGCGGGCTTCGGCCGGGTTTGATGATCCACGGATCATCGCCACCACTTCGTCGAGATGCGAAACCGCGACCACCAGGCCGAGCAGGATATGCGCGCGGTCGCGGGCCTTATTCAGTTCGAACTTGGTGCGCCGGGTGATGACCTGTTCGCGGAACTGGATGAAGGACTGGATGATTTCGCGCAGCGCCAGCGTTTCAGGCCGGCCGCCACGGATCGCCAGCATATTGGCGGGGAAGCTCGATTGCGCCGGTGTGTGCCGCCACAGCTGGTTCAGCACCACCTCGGCAGTGGCATCGCGCTTCAAATCCACCACCACGCGCACGCCGTTGCGGTTGGATTCGTCGCGAATGTCCGAAATGCCTTCGATCCGCTTGTCCTTGGCGGCTTCGGCAATCTTTTCGACCAGATTGGACTTGCCGACCTGATAGGGAATGGACGTCAGCACGATCGACTGGCGATCGCCGCGCTTTTCCTCAATCTCATGCCGGCAGCGCATGATGATCGAACCGCGGCCGGTGGTGTAGGCGGCGCGGGCGCCGGCATTGCCCAGAATCAAAGGTGCGGTGGGGAAGTCCGGGCCCGGGATATATTTCATCAACTCTTCAGAGGTGATGCCCGGATCATCCATATAGGCAAAACAGCCGTCGATGACTTCGCCCAGATTGTGCGGCGGAATATTGGTCGCCATGCCGACGGCAATGCCGCCTGCGCCATTCACAAGCAGATTGGGGAAGCGCGCCGGCAGAACCGAAGGTTCCTGCTGCGAACCGTCATAGTTGTCGACGAAATCGACCGTATCCTTGTCGATGTCTTCGAGCAGCGCCATCGAAACACGGGCCAGCCGCGCTTCGGTATAACGTTCGGCGGCCGGCGGATCGGGGTCCATCGATCCGAAGTTGCCCTGACCATCGATCAGCGGCACCCTCATTGACCAGGGCTGGGCCATACGGGCCAGCGCGTCATAGATCGCCTGGTTACCATGCGGGTGATAGTTACCCATGGTATCGCCGGTGATCTTGGCGGATTTGCGATAGGGGCGGCCCGGCAGGAACCCGCCTTGCTGACAGGCCCACAGAATGCGGCGATGAACAGGCTTCAGACCATCGCGCACATCGGGCAGGGCGCGGCTCACGATCACGCTCATCGCGTAATCGAGATAGCTGGTCTTCATCTCATCGACGATGTCGATGCGGTCGAATTCCCCCGGCGTTGCCGGCGGATCAAGGGTGTCGGTCGTGTCGTTCACCTGCAGAGATCAATCTGTTCTGTTGTCGTTGTTCAGTGTCCTGCGAACCCTAGGGGAAGGGGCCGGGCGAGGCCAGCACAGGGGCTGTCGCGAGGGGTGGCCGGACAGCTTTATCCACATCTGCCGGGGCTGCAACCACAGTGACAACCACCCGGCGTGGTTAAAACGCCATTCAGCGTCCGAATCTTAGGACACAATTGCAATCCCGACCGTTCAACGGCACAAACCGTAAGATTTTCCTTAGGGCCGTTTATCGCCCGGACACGACACAGGAGCGTATATTGATGTTTCGCATGCCCCTTACCGCTGGCCGTAAATCCCTGCGGGGCGTGGTCTCCGGCTTTGCGCTGGTGGCAACGCTCGCCGGTGGCGCCGTAATCGGTACCGCGATCAGTGCCGCGCCCGCTGCGGCCCAGTCCAAGCCGAAGAATTCCAAGAAATTCGTTGAGGCTTATACGCCCGTTTCCGAAGCAGTGAACGCTGAAGGCGGCGATCTGAACGCTGCCAAGGGCCAGCTTGCAGGCGTCGTGGCGGCGATCGAAAATGAAACCGATCGCTTCCTGGCCGGCAATCTGATGCTGGTTCTGGGCGGCAAGCTGACCGACAAGGCACTGCAGCGTCAGGGCCTCGAAACCATGCTGCAGAGCGGCCAGGTCGAAGCCGACAAGGTTGGCCAGTTCCGTTTCTTCGTGGGCAGCCTTGCCTTCGAAGCCAAGGATTATCCGGCTGCCCTCGCTGCTCTGAAGCAGGCAAAGGAAAGCGGTTTCCAGGATCCTTCCATCGATCCGCTGATCTTCCAGTCCTACATTGAAAGCAATCAGACCGCCGAAGGCCTGAACTACCTCAAGGGTACGCTGGCAGGTGGGGCATCGGATGCCATTCTGCGCAGCGGGCTGCAGGCTGCTTATGATTCCAAGGACGCTGCCCTGGCCAATGAATGGTCGACGCTGCTCGTGCAGAACAGCCCGACCGCGGCCAATTGGAAGAGCTCCATTCAGGTCATGGAAGCCAGCAACAATTTCGATGCGCAGGCAACGCTTGATCTGATGCGTCTGATGATGGCGACCGGCGCACTGCAGGAAGAGCGGGAATTCCGCAATTATATCGAAGCTGCTGATCCGCGTATCATGTCCAACGAAGTGCTGCGCGTTCTCGCGGCGGCGCAGCAGGCCGGCGATATCGACGAAGCCTATGTGACAGAGGTGAAGTCCATTGCCGATCCGCGCGCGCCGGAAGACCAGCGTGATGCACCGGGCCTGATCACCTCTGCCCGCAGCTCCGGCAATGCCCGTGATGCGATGATTGCAGGCAATGTGCTGCTGTCGCTGGAAAAATACGCCGAAGCAGAAGAGATGTTTGCTCTTGCGCTGGAAAAGGGGCCGGCTGATCGTGATCTGACCGCTACCCGTCTGGGTATTGCGCAGGCCCATCAGGGCAAGGCTGCCGAAGCCAAGGCCACTCTGGAGCAGGTCTCTGGTGCGCGCGCTCCCTTGGCGCAGCTCTGGGCAGTCTATGCCGCCACCAAGGCCTGATCGGCTTTGACAGAATAAAAAGGGGCTGGAAGCGAATGCTTCCAGCCCCTTTTTTGTGGTGTTTGTGCAAGCGTCAGACGTTGAACTTGAACATCAGCACATCACCATCCTGCACCAGATATTCCTTGCCTTCCTGGCGCAGCTTGCCGGCATCCCGGGCTGCGCTTTCGCCGCCCAGGCCAACATAGTCCGAATAGGCGATGGTTTCGGCGCGGATGAAACCCTTTTCGAAATCGGTGTGGATTTCGCCGGCTGCCTGCGGTGCCTTGGCGCCCGCCGGGAAAGTCCAGGCGCGTGCTTCCTTCGGACCTGCCGTGAAGAAGGTCCGCAGACCCAGCAGGTCGTAACCGGCGCGGATCACGCGGGCGAGGCCGGTTTCTTCCAGGCCGAGCGAGCCGAGGAATTCGTCACGCTCTTCGCTTTCCATGCCGACCAGTTCGGCTTCGATCGCAGCGGAAACCACCACGGCCTGCGCGCCTTCGGCCTGTGCCTTGGCAAACACCCGCGCGGTCAGTTCATTGCCGGTGGCGGCGTCATCTTCCGCGACATTGCAGACATAGAGCACCGGCTTGGCCGTCAGCAGCTGGGCCTGAGTGAACAGGCGGGCTTCTTCATCGTCCTTCGGCTCGGTCAGTCGCGCAGGCTTGCCATCGCGCAGCAGGTCCAGGGCCTGGCCCAGCACGCTGGCGATCGCCTTGGCTTCCTTGTCACCGCTGGCGCCACGCTTCTGCGCATTGGGAACGCGCTTTTCCAGGCTTTCGAGGTCCGACAGCATCAGTTCGGTTTCAACCACTTCGGCGTCCGCGATCGGATCAACCTTGTTGGCCACATGCTGGATGTCGTCATCTTCGAAGCAGCGCAGCACATGCACGATCGCATCGACTTCGCGGATATTGCCAAGAAACTGGTTGCCCAGTCCTTCGCCCTTGCTCGCGCCCTTTACCAGGCCGGCGATGTCGACAAAGCCCAGCTGGGTGGGGATGATCTTCGCGCTGCCGGCAATCCGCGCAATTTCATCCAGTCGTGCATCGGGCACGGCAACCTGGCCGACATTGGGTTCGATCGTGCAGAACGGGTAATTGGCGGCCTGGGCGGCCTGTGTTTCGGTCAGGGCGTTGAAAAGGGTCGACTTGCCAACATTGGGCAGGCCAACGATCCCGCAGCGGAATCCCATTGTCATTTCCTCGGTTCAGATGTTGCCGGGGCCTTAGCCGCCTGAAATGGGAAAGGCCAGAGAGGCGCAGCTTCACCAATTCTTGACCATAGGGACTTAGCCCATGCCCATGGCTTATCGTATCCCCCTGCTGTTCGCCCTGCCTTTGCTGGCTGCCTGTTCCGGATCGGATGTCGATCCCGAAGACGGTGCCCGTGCGGCGCTGGCAGCGGGTGATTATCCGGCGGCCAGAACCTATCTGGCCGAAGCCCTGCGCGATTCCCCGTCGGATCCGGATCTGCTGGAATTGCTGGCGCGGGTGCGGCTTGGCCTCGCCGATGGCGATGCCACGATCGCCACGCTCAATCGCCTTGCGGCCGTCGGCCGGCTGCCGAAGGACGCAGCGCTGCTCTACGCCGAAGCCGAATTGCAGCGCGATGCCCCGGAGGAGGCGTTGCATCGCCTAGCGGATGATGATTCTGCCGCAGCCTGGCGCATCCGCGCGCTGGCCGCCATCCGGCAGGAAGATCGGGAGCAGGCCGGGCAGGCCTTTTTGGCGGGCACCCGGGCGCCGGGCCCAAAGAGTGAGCTTTACGTCAATTACGCCTATTTCCTGCTGGAGGATGACAATCTTGTCGGCGCGCGGCATGCGGTGAATGCGACCATGGCAGAGCGCGGTGACGCGATTGACAGCATGCTCCTGGACGCGCGTGTGTCTCAGCGGGAAGGGCGCAATTCGGATGCGCTGAAGCGCTATCGCGAAATCCTCACCCGCTTCCCCGGACATCGCGATGCCTTGCTCGGCGCGATCTCTGTCCTGGGGGAGGCGGGGCAGATCGCTGAGGTGGAAAAGCTGGTTGCGCAGGGGGTGGCCAATGCCCCGGGCGATCCTGAGTTCACCTATCTGACCGCGCGACTGGCTGCAGAAAAGCAGGACTGGGTCGCGGTGCGCCGGACCCTGCAGCCGGCGGAAATGTCCTTGTCGGATTTCCCGGAAGCCAGCGCGCTATATTCGCAGGCCATGCTGGAAATGGGTCAGGCCGAACAGGCGCGGGCGCGTTTGGTGGGCCTGCTGCGCAATGATCCGGACAATGCGCTGGTGCGCCGGCTTTATGCCCGGGCTCTGCTGGCGCTGAAAGACAATGCCGAAGCGCGGATTGTGATCGAACCGCTGGCTACTGGCGAGGACGCCACCAGCGAAGATCTGGAGCTTTACCGGCGGGCCGGCCAAGCCGGAATGTAAAAACCCGGCTGCTCGGGGAGCAGCCGGGTCATCACCTGGTCGAAATCAAGAGCCCTGAAACAGGGTTCTGAAATCAGGCCTGGGCGCGGCGACGGCGACGAGCCAGGCCGAGGCCCAGCAGGCCTGCACCGAACATGGCCAGCATGCCCGGTTCCGGAACAGCGGTGCCGCCCGAGCTGGTGTTGCCCGAAGTGGTGTTGCCGGAAGTGGTGTTTCCCGAAGTCGTGTTGCCGGAGGTGGTGTTACCCGAGGTCGTGTTGCCCGAAGTGGTATTCCCCGAAGTGGTGCTGGTGCTGCAGTTCTTCTTGCAGGGCTTGCCACCCGAGGACGAGCCCCAGCTGTAGGTTGCCGAAGCCGGAACGCTGACGGTCATCACGGTCAGAGCGGCAGTGGCGGCGAGAATGTGGTGAAGCTTCATGGTACTGTTCCCCTTCTGAATTGGTTACCACCGTAAATTGCAAACGGCGTGCCAGATCAGGTTTTCCGGGCGATACAGTGGTTAACAAATTTCACCCTTGCAGCCGATTGTCAAAAATGCCGACGTTTCGGACCGGTTTTTATGGTGAAGGAATAGTTTCTTTCTCGGCCTGATCATTCCTGCTGGCGGCGGGCGACATCACTCATGAAGCGAACGTCATCGCCGCTGGCCAGCCGATCCGCTTCGGCACCGATCGCGCCGAGCATGGTGATCAGATCGTCCTGCTCGGCCTTGGCATAATTGCCCAGCACATGGCCGGTCACCCGATCACGGTGGCCGGGATGGCCGATACCGATCCGCACGCGGCGGAAATCAGGGCCCAGATGCTGATCGATGGAGCGCAGGCCATTGTGACCGGCGGTGCCGCCACCCTGCTTGATCTTCACCTTGAAGGGGGCAAGATCGAGCTCATCATGGAATACAGTCAGGGCTTCGGGCCCCAGCTTGTAGAACCGCAGGGCTTCGCCAACGCTGCGCCCGCTCTCGTTCATGAAGGTTGCCGGTTTCAGCAGCAGCACCTTGGTGCCGCCGATCCGGCCTTCCTGGAACCAGCCCTGGAACTTCTTCTGCACCGGGCCGAAGCCATGCATTTCAGCCAGCACATCCAGCACCATGAAGCCGATGTTGTGCCGGTGCATCGCATATTGCGGACCGGGATTTCCAAGTCCTGTCCAAAGCTGCATCAGGATTTCCCCAACTGGTAAGTGTTATGGTCGTGCTTGCGGGCAGCCCATGCCAGACAAACCGCCCTGGCAAAATCCTGCACGGTCGATTGGCCAAAAAACAAGGCGCCGGTTCGCTGATGCGAACCGGCGCCTGTGTTGTGGCAGCCAGATGGCTGCGCAGCGGTTAAGCTTCTTCGGCTGCCGCTTCGTCTTCAGCTTCGCCTTCCGAGCTCTTCAGAGCGGAAGGAGCAACCAGAGTGGCAATGGTGAAATCACGATCGGTGATCGCGCTTTCGGTGCCAGCCGGCAGCGTAACATTGCTGATGTGGATGGTGTCGCCCACGTCGATGCCGGTGACATCGATTTCGATTTCGCTGGGGATCTTGTCTGCTTCGCAAACCAGTTCCAGTTCGTGGCGAACAATGTTCAGCACGCCGCCGCGCTTGATGCCGGGGCTTGCGTCTTCGTTCACGAACACCACCGGAACGGCGACTTCGATCTTCGCGTTCTTGGCCAGACGCAGGAAATCAGCGTGCAGCGGGCGGTCGTTGACCGGGTGAAGGGCAACATCCTTGGGGATGGTGCGGATGACCTTGCCATCGAGTTCGATCAGAACGATCGAATTCATGAAGTGGCCAGTGCCAAGCTGACGGATCAGCAGCTTTTCTTCCACGTGGATGGTGGTCGGTTCATCATTGCCGCCATAAATGACAGCGGGTACCCGGCCTTCGCGACGCAGTTCACGGGAGGCTCCCTTGCCAGCCCGTTCGCGCAGCTCGGCGGGCAGGTTCAGAGCGTCGCTCATGTTACTTGCCTTTCGAATGCATTGAAACGTTTTTCCCGTCACGCCTCCAGGGATGACCATGACCGGAAGAGCGGGCCCCTAGAAGGAAATGCCCTGAAAGGCAAGCCTGCTGCAGTCCTACTGCAGCCGTGTTACCACATGGCCTTGCGCGGCCAGCAGGGCGGGGATGCCATCGGGCCCCAGCATATGCGCGGCGCCCACAGCCACGAAGGGGCGACGGTTCTGCCCAATCAGACGGTCAATCTGCAGGGCCCAGTCCCGATTGCGATCCACCAGCAGGGCAGCTCGCAGGCCCGGCACGGTTAGGAACCCGGTGTTGGTCTGTTCTTCCAGGCCGGCAATGTCTCCGCTGACCCAGGCGGATACCAGTTCCTTTTCTTCCGGATCATCGGGATCGGAAATCACCGATGACAGCAGCGCGGCCTGATCTGCCGGGGCAAGGCGGTCAAACCTGTCAAACTGCCGTTCGAAACCTTCCAGCCCATAGGTAGGAAGTCCGCCGGCCAGCAGGGCCTTGTCCACGCCGTTTTCCGTCCGATTGGTGCGCCGGGCATTGGCTATCATCAGAGCGGCGGCCCAATCCTCCACACCATCCAGATCACGGTCGGACAGGTCGGAGGTGGAATAGATTGCCTTCAATTTCTCCCTGTCGGCAGCGGATACACGGGCGGACAGCGGTGCCAGGCCGGGGGTATAGGCCCGTTCCTGCACCGCACGGCGCGCGGCGCTGGCATCGGACAGATTGCCAATCTCGACCGCCATTAGCCCGGCCTTTGCCAGCGCTGCATCGAGGTTGGCGCTGCGCCACGGGGTCTTGTCCGGCAGGGCGTGGATCGTGCCGAACAGCCAAGCTTCGTGGCCATCAGCAGACTGGACATGCCAAAGGGCAGGGCTCTTCGCGCCCGCTGCGATCGTTTCATGCGCTGCTGGCGAAGTGGCGCTGTCACTGCATCCGGCCAGCGTCAGCAGGCCGGCAATCAGCGAGGCGGCCAGCACAGGGCCGGGTTTGTGTCTTCCCGAAATCGGCACAATCATTCCCAGATGCGCTGAACCTCAAGCCCGCGCTTGCGCAATTGCGCCTGGACGCTGTCCTTTCCGGCCAGATGCCCGGCGCCGACAGCGATGAAAACGGTGCCGTCCCGTTCCATCCGCTGCTCGATCCAGTCGGCCCAATGGGCGTTGCGATCGGTCAGTAGCCGGGCATAGAGCGCGGGATCGTCGATTTCTCCGTTCAGCTGGTTGCTCAGCTCAACCATATTGCCGTCTTTCCATTGTGCCACCATCGCATCCAGCGAAGATCCAGCGCGCGGAACCGCGTCGACCGACTGGGCAAGATAGGCCAATTGAGCAGCTTCGGGCAGGCCGTCGAACAGTTCCACCTGCTGATCCACGGTTTCCAGTGCGCCGTGGCGCTTGTTGGTCGCGCGGGCATGCAGCGCTTGCTCAACGCCGGTGGCCGGATTGTAACCCGCCTGGATCAGCGGCAGCAGCGACAGGGTGACCGCGGCCAGCCAGGGTTCGCTGCGATCGAAGGTTTCGACTGGCAGGCCCAGGGTGACCAGCGCCGCCTCATAAGACATGCGGTGGGGTGTATCCATCATGTCGCGCAGGGTCTTCTCGCCCGTCAGTGCGCCGGCCTTGGCGAGGGCCTGAGTGGACTTTTCGGGCTGCGACATGTCCACTTCGGTGACAAATTCGTCCGACGCGTCGAAAGCGCGGGCGATCCGGGCATCATACCAGTTCAGATTGCCGGGCAGGGCATGCACCGTGCCGAACAGATAGATCGTGGTATCGGCATCGGCCAGTTTCCACAGGGCAGGGCCCGGAACTGCCCCTGCCGGAGCCTTGCCATCCATCCATGCCGGTGTGCAGCCCGCCAGCAACAATGCCAGGGCTGCAGCCGAAGAAGAAAGCAAACGCCGGACAGTCATTGCATCATCCCGATAGCGATCGAACGTGCCACTTAGGCGTTCAATCGTTTGAGTGCCACTCTCAGCCTACTGTCCGAAACAATGCAACAGCAGTGTTGCGCTTCCGTCACGAGCCGGTCCGGCATTGACGGTTTTGGGACCTTTTGCCATGGCCGCGCGGTGAAAAGAGAGCCAAAGAAAAGCTTTCAGGACATGATCCTGACCCTCCATGACTATTGGAGCGCACAGGGCTGCCTGATTCTGCAACCTTACGATATGCGCATGGGCGCAGGGACCTTCCACCCGGCAACGACGCTGCGCGCGCTCGGCCCGGAACCGTGGAAAGCGGCCTATGTGCAGCCCAGCCGCCGCCCGACTGACGGCCGCTATGGTGAAAACCCCAACCGGCTGCAGCATTATTACCAGTATCAGGTGATCCTGAAACCGAATCCGGCGAATCTGCAGGAACTCTATCTGGAAAGTTTGGCTGCGATCGGAATCGATCCGCTGGCCCATGACATTCGCTTCGTCGAAGATGACTGGGAAAGCCCGACGCTGGGCGCCTGGGGGCTGGGCTGGGAAGTCTGGTGCGACGGGATGGAGGTGACGCAGTTCACCTATTTCCAGCAGGTCGGCGGGTTTGACTGCAAGCCGGTGGCAGGCGAACTGACCTATGGCCTTGAACGGCTGGCGATGTATCTGCAGGGCGTGGATCGGGTCTATGATCTGGCCTTCAACCAGCAGGGCGTGACCTATGGCGATGTGTTCCTGAACAATGAGCGGGAACTGTCGAAATACAATTTCGAGATTGCCGATACCGAACAATTGTTCCGTGGGTTCCAGCATGCAGAGGCAGAAGCGCAGCGCTGCATCGAAGCGGATATTCCGCTGGCGGCCTATGATCAGGCGATCGAGGCCAGCCATCTGTTCAACCTGCTGCAGGCACGTGGTGTGATCAGCGTGCAGGAACGCGCCAGCTATATCGGCCGGGTGCGTGATCTGGCCAAGGGCAGCTGCGAAGCCTGGATCCGCAAGAATGAAGCCCAGTGGGCGGCAGCCTATCCGGGGTGGACGGCATGACTGATTTTCTCCTTGAGCTGCGGTCCGAAGAAATTCCCGCACGAATGCAGGCCAGTGCGCGCGCCGATCTGGAAAAGCTGTTCCGCAAGGAACTGAGCGCGGCCGGCGTTGCCCCCGGCGCCATCACCGTCTGGTCGACCCCGCGTCGACTGGCGCTGATTGCCCGTGATCTGCCCGAAGCGACCGAGCCGGTTCGCGAAGAAACCAAGGGCCCGCGCGCTGGTGCGCCGCCGCAGGCGCTGGAAGGGTTCCTGCGCAAGACCGGGCTGACCCAGGATCAGCTCGTCGAACGTGATGGCGTGTTGTTCGCGATTGTCGAACGGCCGGGTCGTGCGGTGCGCGATGTGCTGGCCGAAACCATTCCCGCCATTGTCCGTGCCTTCCCGTGGCCCAAGTCCATGCGCTGGGGTGCGCGATCGATCAGCACGGAGAGCACGCGCTGGGTACGGCCGCTGTCCGGCATTGTCGCGATTTTCGGCGATGATCTTGTCGGCTGCGAAGCCGGCGGTGTGAACAGCGGCTATGTGACGCGCGGCCACCGCTTCCATCATCCCGATGACATCACCATCGGCGGGGCGCAGGATTATCAGGAAAAGCTGCGCGCCTGCCATGTGATCGTCGACCATGCGGAACGCGAAGCGATCATACGCAATGGCGCCGTTGACGCCGCTGCGGCGGCCGGGCTGGTGCTGGTTGAAGATGAAGGGCTGGTGATTGAAAACGCCGGTCTGACCGAATGGCCCGTGCCTCTGTTGAGTCGTTTTGATCCACAATTCCTTGAGGTTCCGCCTGAGGTTATTCAGCTAACCGCGCGGACCAACCAGAAATATTTTGTCTGCTCGCGCGATGGCAAGTTGGCCGATGCCTTCATCTGCACCGCCAATATCGCCGCCAGCGATGGCGGCGCGGCGATCGTCGATGGCAATCGCAAGGTGCTTGCCGCGCGGCTTTCGGATGCGCGCTTCTTCTGGGAACAGGACCGCAAGACCAGCCTCGCCGATCAGGCGCAGAAGCTGGCGCGGATCACCTTCCACGAAAAGCTCGGCAGTGTGGCCGACAAGGTCGAACGGGTGGCAAAGCTTGCCCGCTGGCTGGCCGCCGAAGGTATTGTGCCGGGCGCCGATGCCAATCAGGCGGAACTGGCTGCACGGCTGTGCAAGGCTGATCTGGTCACCGAGATGGTCGGCGAGTTTCCCGAATTGCAGGGGCTTATGGGCGGTTATTACGCCCGCGCCGAAGGCCTGCCCGATGGCGTGGCCGATGCGATCCGCGACCATTATAAGCCGGTCGGACAGGGCGATGTGGTTCCCACCGCTCCCCTGACTGTGGCTGTCAGCCTGGCGGACAAGCTGGACACGCTGCTGTCGTTCTTCGTGATCAATGAAAAGCCGACCGGATCGAAGGATCCGTTTGCGCTGCGCCGCGCGGCATTGGCCGTGCTCAGCCTGATCCAGACCAATGGTTTGCGTGCCGGAATTACCAGCATCTGGGCGCAGGGCCTTACCGAAGGCTACGGCCAGATCGGCCTGAGCGACGAGGCGCGTCAGTCTGTTTCACAGGAACTGGTGACGTTCTTTGCGGACCGGCTGAAGGTTCAGCAGAAGGAAGCCGGGGTTCGCCACGACCTGATCGATGCGGTCTTCGCCCTCGGCGGGGAAGACGATCTGGTCCGGCTGCTGGCGCGGGTTACCGCGCTGCAGGCCTTTGTCGGTACCGAAGACGGCACCAATCTGCTGGCTGGATACAAGCGTGCTGCCAATATTCTGAAGAAGGAAGACTGGCAGGGGCTGGAAGGCCAGATTGCCCGCACCGGGGAAGAAGATCCGCTGGCCGGCGTCGATGATCCCGAACTGACCGCCGTCGTCGCAGCGAAAATGGCCGAACGTCATGCGCAGGAACTGTCCTACACGCCGGAAGTGGCCGAAAAGGCCCTGCTGGACGTGCTGGTCGTGGCGGAACCGCACGCGGATACGGCAATCCTGGCAGAGGATTTTGGTGGTGCCATGGCGGCGCTCGCCACTCTGCGGGGGCCGATCGATCGCTTCTTTGAAGAAGTGACCGTCAATGATGCCGATCCGGCCAAGCGATCGGCCCGGCTCGAACTGCTTGCCCGCTTCCGTGGTGCGGTGCACAAGGTCGCTGACTTCTCGCGTATCGAGGGGTAGTTTTTCAATCTTTGAAGTGAGTCAACTCTGTCACTGTCCGGTGGGCAACCCATCGGTATTTCTGGCAGCAGACCCCAGGGGGTGAAATGGTAAAGTCGGTCTACACGTTCGGTGGTGGCGCAACTCATGATGATCCGCGCAGCCGCGACAAGACCATTACGGGCGGCAAGGGATCCAACCTGGCCGAAATGGCGGAAATCGGTTTGCCGGTTCCGCCGGGCTTTACCATCACGACCGAAGAATGCGTGCGTTATCTGAAAGATGGCGCCGACTTTTCGGAAAGTCTGCGTGCAGAAGCGGCTCAGGCGCTGGTTCATATTGAACAGGCTGTCGGCAAGAAATTCGGCAATGCGGCGGATCCGCTGCTGGTTTCGGTGCGGTCCGGTGCGCGGGTTTCCATGCCCGGCATGATGGACACCGTGCTGAACCTGGGCCTGAATGACGAAACGGTGCAGGGCTTGGCGGCGACATCGGGCGATGACCGCTTCGCCTGGGATTCCTATCGCCGGTTCCTGCAGATGTATTCGGATGTGGTTCTGGGCCTGGATCACGGGCTGTTTGAAGAAGCGCTCGACATCGCGAAGGAAGATCGCGGCTATTACAACGACACCGAAATGTCGGCTGCCGACTGGCAGGAACTGGTCCGCGAATACAAGTCGATCGTGCAGGAAGGGCTGGGCAAGCCGTTCCCGCAGGATGTGCATGAACAGCTGTGGGGTGCGATCCGCGCTGTTTTCGACAGCTGGGATTCGGATCGCGCGCGCGTCTATCGCCGGCTGAACGATATTCCGGGCGACTGGGGCACGGCTGTCAATGTGCAAGCCATGGTGTTCGGCAATATGGGTGATACCAGCGCCACCGGCGTTGCCTTCACCCGCGATCCGGCCACCGGCGAACGCGCCTATTACGGCGAATGGCTGGTGAATGCGCAGGGTGAAGACGTGGTGGCGGGCATTCGCACACCGCAATATCTGACCCTGGCGGCCCGTGAAGCCGCCGGCGCCAAGGCCGCGAGCATGGAAGAGGCCATGCCCGAAGCCTATGGCGAACTGGCCCGCGTGTTCGAACTGCTGGAAAAGCATTATGCGGACATGCAGGACATCGAATTCACCGTGCAGCAGGGCAAGCTGTGGATGCTGCAGACCCGCAGCGGCAAGCGTACGGCCAAGGCCGCATTGAGAATGGCCGTGGAAATGGTCGGTGAAGGCCTCATTGACGAAAAGACCGCTATTCTGCGGGTCGATCCCATGGCGCTGGATCAGTTGCTACACCCCACGCTCGATCCCGACGCTCCGCGCGATGTGCTGACCAAGGGGCTGCCCGCCAGCCCTGGCGCAGCCAGCGGCAAGATCGTACTGGATGCTGACACCGCCGAACTGCTGGCCGGACGCGGCGAGAAGGTGATCCTGGTCCGCGTGGAAACCAGCCCGGAAGATATCCATGGCATGCATGCGGCACGGGGCGTTCTGACCGCCCGTGGCGGGATGACAAGCCACGCCGCCGTGGTGGCACGGGGCATGGGCCGGCCCTGCGTATCGGGTGCATCATCGGTTTCGATCGATCTGAAGGCGCGCAGCCTGCAGATCGGCAGCCGTTCGCTGAAAGAAGGCGATCTGATCACCATCGATGGCGCAACCGGCGAAGTCATGGCCGGATCCGTGCCGACGATCGAGCCGGAACTGGCTGGCGATTTCGGTGTGCTGATGGAATGGGCCGACCGGCACCGCCGGATGAAGGTCCGCACCAATGCCGAAACTCCGGCTGATTGCCGGATGGCGCGGCAGTTCGGCGCCGAAGGCATCGGCCTGTGCCGGACCGAGCACATGTTCTTCGACGCATCGCGCATCAGCGCCGTGCGGGAGATGATCCTGGCCGAAGACGAAGCCGGCCGGCGCAAGGCGCTGGAGAAGCTGCTGCCCGAACAGCGCGCCGATTTCGTGGAAATCTTCACCACCATGGCTGGTCTGCCCTGCACGATCCGCCTGCTGGATCCGCCGCTGCATGAATTCCTGCCGCATGGGGATGATGAATTCGCCGATCTGGCCGATGTCACTGGCTACAGCGTCGAACATCTGAAGCGCCGCGCGAATGAACTGCATGAATTCAACCCGATGCTGGGCCATCGCGGTTGCCGCCTGGGGATCACCTTCCCGGAAATCTACGAAATGCAGGCCCGCGCGATTTTTGAAGCCGCCTGTGACGTCGTGGCCGCCACCGGCGATGCCGTGGTGCCGGAAGTGATGATCCCGCTGGTGGGAACCCGGCGCGAACTGCAATTGCTGCGCGAACTGGTTGATCAGACCGCGACCAAGGTGTTTGCTGAAAAGGGCCGCACGCTCGATTATCTGGTTGGCACCATGATCGAACTGCCGCGTGCTGCGCTGATGGCCGGGGAAATTGCCGAGGAAGCGACCTTCTTCTCCTTCGGCACCAATGACCTGACCCAGACCACGCTGGGGGTCAGCCGCGACGATTCCGCACGCTTCCTGTCGGTCTATGTCGAAAAGGGCATTTTCCCGCGTGATCCCTTCGTCAGTCTCGACATTGAAGGTGTCGGCCAACTGGTGACACTGGCGGCCGAACGCGGCCGTGCCACCCGCCCGGAAATCAAGCTGGGGATCTGCGGCGAGCATGGCGGTGATCCGGCGAGCATCCAGTTCTGTGAGGAAACCGGGCTCGATTACGTCAGCGCATCGCCTTACCGCGTGCCGATTGCCCGCCTGGCAGCCGCTCAGGCGGCGCTGCGCCGCTGATAAGAGGTATTGGGCCGGTCAGTTACTTTTGGAAACTGACCGGCCAAATTCCCTGTGCCGTTGGCGCGATTAGTCGCACCAGCCGGTCAGCGTGACAATCTCGAAACTTTCGGTCACGCGCCCCTGATCGTCGGCCTCGGCAAGGAATTCGGTTTCCGCCCGCTGCAATCCTGCCCGGGTCACCGCCGGTGCGCGCGAACGCAAGGTGCTTGTCAGCCCTTGCCAGCGCAGATCCTGCACCAGTCGCATCAGCGACCGATAGCTTGCCCGGATAACATTGCTGTCTGCCACCTGGCGGGAAAACCCGGCGCGCTGCAACAGGCTGGCGCCGGCGCGGGTATCGATCTGCGGATGGATGCGCGCCGCCGGGCGATCCCCGTCAGCCGCGAGCATAGCGCCGCGCAGGGCCGGCAGGGAACCCACGCCCAGGAAACTGGCCATCAGCAATCCGCCCTGCGCCAGCGCATGACGGGCGTGGATCAGCGCGCCGGGCAGATCATTGACCGTATCCAGCACCTGCAGGCTGACAATCAGATCGAAAGGCGCGTCTTCAATGGGCGCTTCTTCCAGAAAATCGCCGGGTTCGCGCTGCATCACCGTGGCGCCGCCTTGCCGAAGCGCAGGGGCGAGCACATCGGCCCAGTCGCCGATGATCAGCACCCTGCGCGGTTCGAAGCGGATAAAGCCAAGCCGATCGAGAATATCTTCCGCCATGGCTTCCAGCACGAAAGGGGCGGCATCGGGATTGCTGCGCGCTGCAATGGCGCGGCGACGCACTGCCAAACGGCGGGACTGGGCGAAGATCTGGGGCGGGGCTGGGGGGGCTGATGTTGTCACCGCGCACCCGTGCCGTGCTTGCCAGCGCGGCGCAAGCGCGGCAGCATGGCGATGTGCGCATCCCCTTCGACCCTGCCATCGCCTTTCGCCCGCTGGTGGATCTGATCTATCCGCCGCGTTGCCCGTCCTGCGGCGCAGCGATCGCTGCCCAGGATGGTCTTTGCGGGGCATGCTGGTCCGCCCTGGTGCAGCCCGGCGAACCCTGTTGCATCACCTGCCAGCGTCCATTGCCGAGCATTGCCGGCAGCGAAGCCCAATGTGCCCCCTGTATGGCCGATCCGCCCCGCCATGCCGGAATTGCATCGGCAACGCTTTACAATGATGCGTCTCGCCATCTGATCATCGCGTTCAAGCATGGCCGGCGGATAGCCATGGCGCCGATGCTGGCGCGCATGATGGTGGCACGGATACCGGTGCTGGAAGGAGATTGGCTGGTCATCCCCGTGCCGCTGCATTGGCGGAGAATATGGCATCGCGGATACAATCAGTCCGCGCTGCTCGCGCGCGAAATTGCCCGGCTGAAAGGGCAACAACTGCTGGTCGATGGACTGTTGCGTTCAAGACCCACCCCGATGCTGGGCGGGTTGGGGCGCAAGGCCCGGGCGCGAGCGTTGAGCGGCGCGATCTTGGTTAACCCGCGCTATACCAAGCGCTTGCGCGACGCCAATGTCCTGCTGGTGGATGATGTGCTGACCAGTGGCGCCACGAGTTCCGCCTGTGTCGGGGTGTTGCGTCGTGCCGGGGTGAAACAGGTGATGATCAGCTGCTTTGCCAGGGTTCTCAACCAGGCTGAATAGTTGGGCATATTCTGTTGATCTGAAAGCAAAACGCCCGGGGAGCTACCCCGGGCGTTCGCGTGACGAAAATCGCTGGACCTGCCTGCTTCACCCCCCACGGATGCGGCGGTCCAAACCCTCATGTTGCAGGTCTGACCTTGTTCGGTTCAGTCCCATGCTCCCCAATCCCTTGGCGCGTTGCGGCGCTATCCGGTTCGTGGTGGCAACCCGTCAAAGCTGCTGCGACATTCATTCCATTCTTCACGCTCAGGACAAAGCGGCATCGCGCTGCGGCATCGATTTTGCGCCAAATATGTGGTTATCGTGCAACAAAATGGTATCGGCGGGGCCGATTGTTGGTTTCTAATGATAGGATCAGGCGGTTTGGCCATGACAAATGATGCAAAGTGGCGGGAAGCAGGGAACGAATTCCTGCCAAAGTTTGACGAATCCGGCCTGCTGACCGCGATTGCGCAGGATTCGCAAAATGGCGCCATCCTGATGGTGGCCTTCATGGATCGCGAAGCGCTCGACAAGACGCGGGAGACGGGGCTGGCCCATTTCCATTCGCGCAGCCGGGGACGGTTGTGGATGAAGGGCGAAACATCGGGCCATGTGCTGAAGGTGCAAAGCATTCTGGTTGATTGCGATCAGGATGCGCTGGTGCTGCAGGTCGAACCGGCCGGGCCGGCCTGCCACACCGGTGCAGCAAATTGTTTCTATCGCCAGCTGGAAGGTGATCTGCTGACTCGCATCGATTGAATTCGGGCGCTAGGCGCTGTGGCACCATGCCAGTCTATACTCCCCCCGCTCGCGAAACGGCCTTCATCCTCAAGCAGGTCCTCAACATCCCGGAATTGGCGGATCTGCCGCCCTTTGCCGCCGTGGATGAGGATCTGATCGATACCATTATCGACGAGGCTGGCCGTTTCTGTGCGGAGGTGATCTTCCCGCTCAATGCCGCGGGCGACCACAGCGGTTGCACCCGGCATGCAGATGGCAGCGTTTCCACGCCGGCCGGTTACCGTGAAGCTTATGCCAGCTATGTCGAATCAGGCTGGGGCACGCTGGCCATGCCGGAGGAACTGGGCGGGCAGGGCCTGCCGCATATTCTGGCGACCGTGGTGGAAGAATATCTCAATTCTTCCTGCCATGCCTTCAACATGTATCCGGGCCTGACCCATGGCGCGGTGGCCGCGCTGGCCAGCACCGGCAGTGATGAGCTGAAGGAACTCTATCTGCCCAAGCTGGTGTCCGGCGAATGGCTTGGCACCATGGCGTTGACCGAAGCGCAGGCCGGCACCGATCTGGGCATGATCCGCACCCGCGCGGAACCGCGCGGGGATGGCAGCTTCACCATCAATGGGGAAAAGATCTTCTGTTCTGGCGGGGAACAGGATCTGACCGACAATATCGTGCATCTGGTGCTGGCCAAGCTGCCCGATGCCCCGGCCGGATCACGCGGCATTTCGCTGTTCCTGGTGCCGAAGTTCCTGCCGGTTGGGACCCGCAATGCCGCCACCTGCGGCGCAATCGAACACAAGATGGGCGTGCGCGGCAGCGCCACTTGCGTGATGAATTTCGATGGCGCGCAGGGCTGGCTGCTGGGTGAAGAAAACAACGGCCTGGCCGCGATGTTCATCATGATGAATGCGGCGCGGCTTTCCTGCGGCAATCAGGGGCTTGCCCAGGCCGAACTCGCCTATCAGAATGCTGTCGCCTATGTGCTGGACCGGAAGCAGGGCCGGGCCATGGGCGCACGGCCCGATGCGTCCGCCGTGGCAGATCCGCTGATCGTCCATCCCGATGTGCGTCGCCTGCTGATGGATGCGCGCGGATTTACCGAAGGGTTCCGGGCGCTGATCCTGTGGACGGCGCTGCAGATCGATCTGACCCATGCGGCGCCCGATGCCGAAGCACGGCAAGCCGCCGATGAACTGGTCGGTTTCCTGACACCGGTGCTCAAGGCCTATGGCACCGATCGCGGTTTTGAAACGGCGGTTGCCATGCAGCAGCTGTTTGGCGGGCACGGCTATATTTCCGAATGGGGCGTGGAACAGATCGTTCGCGATGCCCGTGTCGCCATGCTGTATGAAGGCGCCAATGGCGTGCAGGCGCTCGATCTGGTCGGTCGCAAGCTGGCCCGCGATGGCGGGCAGGTGGCGGAACGCTTCCTGGCAATGATCACCGCCGATTGCGAAGCGGCCGATGCGGAACTGCGCTTCATCACCGCGCCGTTGGCCGAAGCCGTGAAGGAAATGCGGGAGGCTGGGCGCTGGCTGATGTCCACCGCGAAGGCTGATCCCGAAGCCATGGGCGCGGGCGCCTATGCCTATCTGCAGATGACCGGTGTGGTGGCGATTGGCTGGATGTGGCTGCGCATTGCGCAGGCAGCCCAGACCAATGCTGAGGATAGCTTCTGCGCTGCCAAGCTGATCACGGCGCGCAATTATGCCCTGCGCAGCCTGCCTGAAGTCTTCACCCTGCGCCGCCGGGTTGAGGCTGGTGGCGAAACGCTGATGGCGATCGCGGCCGAGGATTTCCTGCGCGGTTGAGTGATGCTGGGTTTGGCGCCGGTCATGGCGCCAGACCCTGATCAGCCTTCCGACGGCGGGAAGCCGTAGAACAGCCCGCCCGGGTCATAACGGGCGCGCAGGCGTGCCAGCCTGTTCCATGCTGGCGGACTGAAGCAGGATGCCGGCCTTCCCGGGTCTGCGCAGAGATCGGCTTCCCCGACATAGCGGCCCGATGAAAACGGGGCGAGGATGCGATCGACCTGACGCACCCAATCGCAATGGCGCGCGTCATCTTCGGCATGGTCCCACATGGCGTAGATGCCTGCGGACACACCGCCACCCACGCTTAGCGCTGTGTTCTGTGCATCGGGCATGCACGGAATACGGCCGTGGGCGCCCTGAACTACCAGATTGACCGATGACGGAGCGTCCGGGATGGTCGCGACATCTCGCAGCGCCAGCATGATAACGCCCAGGGGGTGATCGCTCCAGCAATGATCGGCCGCCACGCGTTTCCCGCTGGGCATCTGCGACTGCGCCGGCAGATCGGCAAAACCGACCGGGCGGCTTTCTGGCGGATCGATCATCCGCGCATCTTCTGGCGGCGTTTCAAAATCGCTAATCTCCGCCCGCGCCGTGGCGTAATCATCACCGATCCCGATGGCCCGGACAGTGATTGTGGCCTGTCCTGTGCTCGGGTTGGGGCCGATCTGGCAGGCCAGTTCCACCCCGGAATTGGCCGACGCAATGGCCCGGTCCAGCCAGGGCGCAAGCTGTTCGGCAGCCGAAGCGCAAAATGTTCCGTTCCAGACCCAGGCTGCAAGCGGCATGGGTTGCAGCCGCAAATGATAGGCTGTCACCACAGCGAAGAAGCCACTGCCGCTGCCTCTTGCCGCCCAGAAAAGGTCGGGATGCTGCTGTTCGGACGCGCGGACCATGCTGCCATCCGCGAGGATCAGATCGACCGCTTCAATAAGGTTGCAGGCGGGGCCCCATGCGCCGCTGTTCCAGCCCAATCCGCCAGCCAGCAGATAGCCGCCCAGGGCAACATCGTCGCAATGGCCGACAGGAAAGGCGAGCCCGTGATGGGCCAGCACCCGCAGCAGTTCGCCACCGCGAACGCCCGGTCCGGCAATCACGCTCTGGTTGGGAAGATCGAGGGTGACCTGATTGATGCCGCCAAGATCGAGCAGCAGCACATTGTTTTGCAAGGGCGATGCGATGTAGCTGTGGCCGCTGCCGCGCAGCGAAACCTGCAGGCCATCGCGCCTGGCTGCAGCGAGACAGGCGATGATCTGTTCGGGCGATGTGCAGCGGATGATCGCGGCCGGGGCCCGGCTGTTGGCCAGGCGCCTGTTCCAGATCACCTCTGCCCGACGTTGATCATATTCCGGATCACCGCGGGCTGCGATGGCCGCAACCTGTGGGCGAAGCTCGGGAAAGGGGCGGGATGCGTGGGCGGGCATATGCCCGATTAAGCAAACACCTCTTCAAAAAGTTCCAGCATTGCCGCCCAGCTTTGCCGGTCAGCGCTGGCATCATAGCGGGTGGCCGGGTTTTCGGTGGGGGCGGGATTGGTGAAGCCATGCTTCACCCCGCTGTAGGAATGGAAATGCCAGTCTGCGCCGGCGGCATCCATTTCTTCCCAGAAGCGGATCACCTGCTGGCGCGGCACCATCGGATCGGCATCGCCGTGGCAGATCAGCAGCCGTGCGCTGATCGCGCCGGGTTCCGCAGGCAGATCGGTGTTCAGCAAACCGTGGAAACTGGCGACTGCGCCAAACGGCGCGCCTTCACGCGCCAGTTCCAGCGCTGCCTGACCGCCCATGCAGAAACCGATCGCCGCCAGCGGCAATCCCGCCGCATCAGGCTGGCTAACCAGCGCCCGAACCGCCGCGCGCAGCCGTTTTCGATAGCTTGCCGGATCGGGACGGATTTCGGCGGCGGCAAGCCGGGAATCGTCAAAATCGCGCGGCTTGCGGCCGTAGAAATCGGCGATCAGGGCCAGATAACCGGCCGCTGCCAGACGGCGGGCCTTATCCTCCACCGCCGGCGTGGTGTTCATGATGGTGGGAAACACCAGCACCGCCGCCCGCGCTGCGCCCGATGGCCGGGCAAGGAGACCGGACAGTGCAACATCGCCGTCGTCGTAGCTGACGGTTTCAAAATCCATGGAGCATCCTTCCCACCAGAACAGATATGGGGGCACTGCCGCATTTGCTGCGCGGCAGTGCCGGTATTGTGTCAGGGCGGGGCCTATTCGGTCGGCAGGAAGTCCGGCACCGAGAGATAGCGTTCGCCGGTGTCATAGTTGAAGCCGATTACGCGGGTGCCCGGTTCTGCATCAACCAGCTTCTGGCGGATGGCGGCGAGGGTCGCACCGCTGGAAATGCCGACCAGCAGCCCTTCTTCGCGAGCAGAACGGCGAGCCATATCCTTGGCGTCTTCGGGATCGACCAGGATCGCACCATCGATGGCCTGGGTGTGCAGATTGCCCGGGATGAAGCCGGCACCGATGCCCTGGATCGGGTGAGGGCCGGGCTGGCCGCCCGAAATGACCGGCGACAGCGTCGGTTCAACGGCAAAGGCGCGCAATTCCGGCCAGGTGGCTTTCAACACTTCGGCCGTGGCCGTCAGATGGCCGCCGGTGCCCACGCCGGTGATCAGCAGCTGCGGCGGGGTATCGGCGAAATCGCGCAGGATTTCCTGAGCGGTGGTGCGGGCATGCACGGCAACATTGGCCGGGTTTTCAAACTGCTGCGGCACCCAGGCGCCGGGGGTTTCGGCAGCCAGTTCCGCCGCGCGTTCCAGCGCGCCCTTCATGCCCTTTTCCTTGGGCGTCAGATCGAAGCTGGCGCCATAGGCCAGCATCAGCCGGCGCCGTTCAAGCGACATGGATTCGGGCATCACCAGGATCAGGCGATAACCTTTCACCGCCGCCACCATGGCCAGGCCAATGCCGGTGTTGCCGCTGGTGGGTTCGATGATCGTGCCGCCGGGCTTTAGCGCGCCGCGTGCTTCGGCGTCTTCGACCATGGCCAAGGCAATGCGATCCTTGATCGACCCGCCGGGGTTGGACCTTTCACTTTTTACCCAGACTTCGTGATCGGGGAACAAGCGCGACAGGCGGATATGCGGCGTGCCGCCGATGGTTTGGAGGACATTGTCTGCCTTCATGGCGCGGATTCCTTTCCAGTTTCCTCGTGCAGATACTTCGGGGCGAAGGTCCTTGCTTTACGCAGCTCAGGAAAGATCCAGGCCCAAAGAGCGGTTACGACTATCGCACCGACGCCGCCGATGGCAACCGCCGCCGTCACCCCCATGATCCCCGCAAACAGACCGGCGCGTAATTCGCCCAGTTCGTTGGAAGCAGAGATCGCGAGGCCGGAAATGGCGGACACCCGGCCGCGTTTCGCATCGGGCGTGTTGAGTTGCACCAGCGACTGGCGGATGAAAACAGAGATCATGTCGGCAGCGCCAAGGAAGCCAAGCAGCGCCAGCGACAGCAGGAAATTGCGCGACAGGGCAAAGGCGACGGTGGCCGCGCCAAAGGCGACCACCGCCCACAGCATCTTCACCCCGACATTGCGTTCGATCGGGCGCCAGGAAAGCCAGGCGGCAACCAGCGCCGCACCGATTGCCGGGGCGCCGCGCATAATGCCGAGCCCTTCCGGGCCGACATGCAGGATATCGCGCGCGAAAACCGGCAACATGGCGGTCGCGCCGCCGAGCATCACGGCGAAGAGATCAAGCGTGATGCAGCCCAGCAGGAAGCGTTCTTTCCAGACGAACTGGAACCCTTCGGTGATCTGCTTGATCGGGGCAATCTGAGGCCCTTCATGCTTGGCGCGGATCGGCGGCAGGCTGGACACCAGCAGGCCGGACAGCAGCAACAACCCTGCCGAAACGAAATAGGGCAGCGATGCATTCATACCGAACATCACGCCGCCGACGGCGGGGCCGACCACGGATCCGCCCTGCCAGGCGATGGACCCCAGCGCGATTGCCTTGGGCAGCAGGCTGGGCGGCACGATATTGGGCGCGATGGCGGACAGGGCAGGGCCGTTGAACACCCGCGCGCCGCCATGGGCTGCGGCCAGAGCGAACAAGATCGGCAGGTTGAGCACGTCAAACCAGGTGGCAAGGCCGAGCGCCAGCGCGATCAGGCAATCCACGCCATTGGCGAACAGCACCACCCGGCGCCGGTCAAACCGGTCCGCCACCATGCCGGCCACCGGCGTCAGAATGAACAGCGGCACGAATTGCGCCAGCCCCAGCAGGCCGAGCATGAAGGCCGCGGTGGAACGGTCCATGCCATAATCGGCGCGGGCGACGTCATAGGTCTGGTAACCGACCAGCACGACCATGGCGATGGTGGCGAATACGGCCAGAAAACGGGCGAGCCAGAAGCGGCGGTATTCCGCGATCTGCAGCGGTGATGTCAGTTCAGTCACGATCGCGCCATGACAGGCGCCCGTGCCGCTGCCAAGTGGCCAGAAATGTCAGTGCGTAAAGCGGTGGTTTGTCAGGCCAGCGAACAGCTGTTTCAGCGCCTTTGATGCAGTCGCGAATTGGGGCTGAGTTCGCGAATCAGCGCCTTGAAATCATCCAGCCGGATGACGCGTTCAAATTGCATGCCTGCACGTTCACCCGAAACCCACATGCAATAGGATTCGATCCGTCCGACCACGGGCAGGCGGAACATCACCCGATCGCCGCGTTCAAGCGGCGGCGATCGGTCCAGCATAAATCCGTGAGCGGATATATTGCTGATATGCAAAGGAATATCCCCGCGATTGCGGTGTTCCGCAATCACGGACAGATCGAGCGGATGGCGCGCCGACTGGCGCATATCCGTCACGGAAAGCTGAGCTCCGCCAGCCATTCGATGGACCTTCCTTTGTTACTTCGAACGGCATCTATGCCATGCAAAGCTGGACAAAGGGTAAAGGCCCGATCGATCAGATGCCTCTGAGAATACCGTGTTTTTTCCGTCCCAGGCTCAGCTTGGCTTCTGCCCCTGCCGCCAGGGTGATCAGATGGCCGGGATCTTGCTGCACCTGATCATCCAGCTTTACCGCGCCTTCGGCGATCTTGCGCTTGGCTTCGCCATTGGATCCAGCAAAACCGATGGCGGCGCAGGCGGCCGCCAGACGAATGCCTTCTGCGGGAACTTCCAGCACCGGCAGATCGCCGCCCAATGCCCCACCGGCAAAGGTCGCAGCAGCGGTGGCCGCCGCTGCGGTCGCGGCATCGGCGCCACGGCACAGCGCGGTGGCGGCATTGGCCAGCACGATCTTGGCTTCGTTGATTTCTGCGCCCTGCAGCGCGGAAAGACGGCGGACTTCGTCCATCGGCAGATCAGTGAACAGCCGCAGACGATCATACACGTCAGCATCGGCGGTGTTGCGCCAGAACTGCCAGTAATCATAGCTGGGCAGCTGATCTTCGTTCAGCCACACGGCGCCGCCCACTGTCTTGCCCATCTTGGTGCCGTCGGCATTGGTCAGCAGCGGCGTGGTCAGGCCGAACACCTGGGTGCCATCCACCCGTCGGGCAAGTTCGACCCCGTTGACGATATTGCCCCACTGGTCCGATCCGCCCATCTGCAGCCGGCATTTCACCCGGCGTGACAGCTCCAGGAAATCATAGGCCTGCAGGATCATGTAATTGAATTCGAGGAAGCTGAGCGACTGTTCGCGATCCAGCCGCATCTTCACCGAATCAAAGCTGAGCATGCGATTGATTGAAAAATGCTGCCCGATGTCCCGCAAGAAGGGGATGTATTCCAGCTTGTCGAGCCATTCGGCATTGTCGATCATCACCGCATCGCTGGGGCCATCGCCAAAGGTCAGGAAGCGTTCGAACACGCGCCGGATCGACGCGACATTTTCGGCAATCACATCGGTGGTCAGCAGCTTGCGCGCTTCATCCTTGAAGCTGGGATCACCGATCTTGCCGGTGCCGCCGCCCATGATGACGATTGGCTTGTGGCCGGCGCGCTGCAACTGGCGCAGCATCATGATCGAAACCAGATGTCCGACATGCAGCGATGGCGCGGTCGGATCAAAGCCGATATAGCCGGGCACGATCTCCTTGCCAGCCAGACTGTCCAGCCCTTCGGCATCGGTCAGCTGATGGATATAGCCCCGCTCATCGAGCAGGCGGAGGAGATCGGACTGGTACTGGCTCATGGCGCTCTCTTTGCTTGGGGGGAGGCGCGTAGCATGCAAGGGACAACATGCAAACGTATCAGCTGGAATACCATCCGGCCTTTCCGCCTTCTGCTGTAAAAACCATCGAGGCCCGCATTATCGGCGCCGATGATGCCTGGCTGCGCGTGCGCTGGCGCCTGGAGGGGAGCGACAGGCTGATCGTGCCTCCTTTTGCTGGCAAAGGCAGGGCAGACGGGCTGTGGCAGACAACCTGTTTTGAACTGTTCCTGCAGCCGGATGGCGGGCCATCCTATTGCGAATTCAATCTGTCGCCGTCGGAACGATGGAATATCTATGATCTGGATGGCTATCGCGCCGGCTTGCGCGAAAGGCCGGCACCGCATGAACCACAATGCACCATGCGCCAGGGCAGCAGCTTTGCGATCTTCGACGCGGCCATCCCGATGGCGGCGATCCCGCAAGCAGAGAGCGCGATGGGCCTGTGCGCGGTGATTGAGGAGCAGGGCGGGGTCAAATCCTATTGGGCGCTGAAACATAGGGCGGCAGAGCCCGATTTCCATGACGCGGCTTGCTTCGCTGCCCGGCTTGCGGCACCCGCCGGCAGGTAAGACCCTGCCGGAATGATGCCGGAACAATGAAAGACCACGCATGAAATTCGGAATCGACCGCCTGCTTGCTGAACCGGATCTGCGGGCGGAACTGGCCGGACGGCGCGTGGCGCTGGTGGCGCATCCTGCTTCTGTCACGGCGGATCTGACTCATTCCCTCGATGCGCTGATCGCTGCGGGTATTCAGGTGACCTCTGCTTTCGGTCCGCAGCATGGGCTGAAGGGCGACAAGCAGGACAATATGGTCGAAACGGCGGACGAAATGGATCCGCAATACGGCATTCCGGTGTTCAGCCTGTATGGCGAAGTGCGCCGGCCGACCGCTGACATGATGGCCAGCGCGGATGTGTTCCTGTTCGATCTGCAGGATCTGGGCTGCCGCATCTACACCTTCTGCACCACGCTGCTCTATCTACTGGAAGAGGCGGCGCAGCAGGGCAAGACGGTCTGGGTGCTGGATCGTCCCAATCCGGCAGGTCGCCCCGTCGAAGGCACGCTGCTGCTGCCCGGGCAGGAAAGCTTTGTCGGGGCGGGGCCGATGCCGATGCGCCATGGCCTGACCATGGGTGAAATGGGCCATTGGTTCATCCGGCACTTCGGGCTGGACGTCGATTATCGCGTGGTTGCGATGGAAGGCTGGAACCCGGATGCCGGGGAAGGTGTGGGCGGCGGGCATGGCTGGCCATCCAGCCGCATCTGGATCAACCCCAGCCCCAATGCCGCCAATCTCAATATGGCGCGCGCCTATGCCGGCACGGTCATGCTTGAAGGCACCACGCTGAGCGAGGGGCGCGGCACCACCCGCCCGCTCGAAGTGCTGTTTGGCGCGCCGGATGTGGACGCGGTTGCGGTGCTGGCCGAAATGCAGCGTATCGCGCCCGAATGGCTGCAGGGCTGCGCAATCCGCGATTGCTGGTTCAGCCCGACATTCCATAAACATGCTGGCACGCTGTGCCACGGGTTGATGATCCATGCCGAAGGGCAGTTCTATGATCACCACGCTTTCCAGCCCTGGCGGCTGCAGGCGCTGGCGTTCCGGGCCATTCGGCAGCTGTATCCGGATTATCCGATCTGGCGCGATTTCCCCTATGAGTATGAATTTTCCCGCCTGGCGATCGATGTGATCAACGGTGGGCCGGCGCTGCGCGAATGGGTGGATGACATCAGCGCGAGCCCGGCTGCGTTCGATGCGCTGGCTGGCGCGGATGAGGCCCGCTGGCGCGAAGAGGTGGCTCCGCTGCTGCTCTATCGCTGATGGCGGATTGATTGGCCGGGCGTTAACGTCTTCTTGGGCCGGCACTGTTAGGTCGCATGCATGGGCCAGGAACTCAGGATTGATACCGTCGCGGTGGCAAGCACCACCTGCAATCTGTGCGGCACGAGCGCGCAGGATCATCTGTTTCGCAAGTTCGGATATGATCTTGTCCGCTGCCGGCAGTGCGAGCTTGTCTTTGTTGGCAATCCGCCCAGCGCGGAAGAGGTAACCGGGTTCTATACGGCAGAGGCGGATTATCACCGCGAGCTGCTGGATCCGGCGCATCCGTCCTTCATTCGTATGCGCGGTATCGCCCAGCAGCATATGCGTTTCCTGCGGCGCAGCATCCCCAGCGGCAAGGGGTTGAAGCTGCTGGATGTCGGCTGTTCGAGCGGGCTGTTCCTCGATGAAGCGCGCAAGGATGGCTATGATGTTTACGGCGCGGAGCTTTCGCCGGACACGGCGGCCTTCGCGCAGCAGCATTTCGGGCTGAATGTGCATCCTGGTGACTGGCGTGATGCCGGTTTCGCCGATGGCAGTTTCGATGTGATCACGCTGTTTGACGTGATCGAACATCTGACCGATCCTATTGCTGAACTCGCTGCCATTCGCCGCCTGTTGAAGCCGGGCGGATTGCTGCTGCAATCGACCCCGAATATTGACGGGCTGTTCCCGCAGCTTTCCTATCTGCTGGCGAACAGGCTGGATTACTGGCCGCATCCCGAACCGCCGCACCACCTGTATCAGTTTTCGGTCAAGACCCTGTCCGCCATGACGGAAAAGGCAGGGTATGAGATTGCCCGCGCGGATCAGACGCGGATCCAGCTGGGTTACAGCTTCGGCACCCCGGCAAGCTGGAAGGTCAGCCGCAAATTGCTGCCCTATGCGATTCTCTTTGCCCCCACTGCGGTGGTAGGGCCGTGGATCGGCAAGGGCGACTGGCTCTATCTGGCTGCGCGGTTGCCGCTGTAACTTTTTTCTTGGCCGTTACACAACTGCGGATCATCCGTATTTGGGACGCCCAAATCAAAACAGCGTTTTGCGCCAATTGACCCGCTTGTTGAGGGATTTTGACAGGCGTATGGAGGCGTTTCCGCAAGATTGCGGATTCGTTTAATGGGGGGCGTAATCATGAACTTGAAAAAGATTTCTCTCGCCGCATCGGTGCTGGCTGCCTTTTTTGTTGCTACGCCTGCGATGGCGGCCTGCAATGACGGCAAGGACCGTCGCGTCACCATCATCAACGACACCAGCTTCACCATCATGTATCTGTATGGATCAAATGTTGGTGAAAAAGACTGGCAGGAAGATGTATTGGGCGACGATGTTGTTCAGCCCGGCGGCAAGGTGACTGTCAATTTTGATGACGGCACATGCTATTGCTATTTCGATTTCAAAGCCGTGTTCGACGATGAAAGCGAAACCATTCGTGAACGCTACAACGTCTGCACCGAAAGCAGCTGGCGGATTTACGAATAAGGACGGATTGATGTTGCGCTGATCAGTCGGTGCTGCATTGCTTCGATCACGACGGGCAGCAAACACTTTGACGGTGTTTGCTGCCCGTTGTTCTTTATGCCTTAGAAACGCCTGTGTTTGGCGAGGCCGCTGATGGGGCAGTTAAAGCTTTAGGGCTTACTGTCGCCTGATGCTGTCGGTGCCATCAACAGCAGGCGACGGGCCAGCTGAACAAAACGGGATTGATCGACGGTCGCGGCCTGGTTGTTCCAGCTGGCGATCAGTGTCCACCATTGTCCCTGTTTGTCGCGTAGCAGCCAGCTGAGGTTGAGCACGCCCGGCTCGGACCCGCCCTTGTAACCGACGTACTCCCAGCGATCCCCGGGCAGCGGGGTGGTTCCCGGGTTGATCGCCAGAATGGCGAGGGCAGAGCTGTCGCCCTGATCGATGATGTGTCGGAACATTCTGTCGATGTCGCGCGGGGAGGCGAACCATTCGACATTGAGCGCGCGCGGGCCATCGGCAAAGGCGCGTTCGATGTCTTCGCTGGACGGAAGTGTCTGCGCGATATTGGCCAGCATGGTGCGCCGATCGGCCTCGCTCGCGGCGGCATATTGTGCCAGCTGGGCATCTGTCCCGGCCTTGAGCACGAAGAGTTCGCGCGTGGTCAAGAAAGGGCGATTGCGATCGGCGTGGCGATTGCCTGCGCGCATATTCTCTGCCTCAACAGCCTCTCTGCCCAGCAGATGGATCAGCTGATCGGTGGCGGTGTTGTCACTGATGGAAATCATCAGCGTGGCGAGGGTGTGCAGCGTCACCGGCGCGCCATCGGGCCAGTCCTGCATCATGCCGCTGGGCAGGGATTTACGGTCCAGCGCGACGACATCTTCCCAGCGGTGCCGCCCTTCGGCGACGGCCCGGCTAAGCGCGGCGAGGACGTCCAGCTTGAAGGCGGAACCAATGGCGAAGGGCTGGTCCGGATTGATTGCGAACACCGGATCTGCGCTGCCGACCGGGCCAAAATAAACGCCGACTTCGCCCGGCAATGCCCGGAACTCTGCTGTCAGCGCTTCGATGCTGTCATCGATCGGTTCAAATTCGGTGATGCGGAAGCCGGTGACGCGGTAGGGTTCGCGACTTTCCAGCTGAAAACTGCCCTTGCCCAGCGCCTTTGCAAAACGAAGCACGATCCGCGCGGTGCCAGCGTCGCCGTCCGGTTCTGCCAGCTTAACCGATTGCAGTGGTCCTGCGCCGGCTTCCATCTGTTCTGCAAAAACGCGCAGCTGGGCCGGGGTGATGGCCGTGATGAAATCGGGCGAGAATACCTCTTCAGCGGGTCTGCTTTGCTGCAGCACGGCCAGGATATCATCTGCCCGGTTGCGGATCCGACTGGAGTTGTCCTGCATGCCAGAGCGTTCCTGTCCGCTTGTCTGTGCACTCGCCAGGTCTGGCGCAGCTACGGCCGATAGGGCCAGGAAAGCTGCGCCTATGCGTGTGAACATGGCTGTTCTCTGCCTCAGCTGGGCCGATCAGGCGTCGATCAAATCGCGATCCACCTCGCCCGCGCGGTTCTGGATGAAATTGAAGCGGTGTTCCGGGTTCCGGCCCATCAATTGATCGACCAGTTCCTTCACCGCGAAGCGTTTTTCATTTTCAGCGGGCAGGGTGATGCGGGTCAGGCGGCGGGTGGCCGGGCTCATGGTGGTTTCGCGCAGTTCCTGCGGATTCATTTCGCCCAGGCCTTTAAAGCGGGAAACCTCCACCTTGCGCCCCTTGAATACGGTTGCTTCCAGTTCGGCCCGATGGGCATCGTCGCGCGCGTAGAGGCTCTCTTTCCCGGCAACCAGGCGGTAGAGCGGCGGCTGTGCCAGGAACAGATGTTCCCGTTTTACCAGTTCGGCCATTTCCTGGAAGAAGAAGGTCATCAGCAGGGTGGCAATATGCGCGCCGTCGACATCGGCGTCGGTCATGATGATGACCCGGTCATAACGCAGCTGATCGGGGTCACAATCCTTGCGCGTGCCACATCCGAGGGCGAGGCCGAGATCGGCGATTTCGCTGTTGGCGCGGATCTTGTCTGCCGTGGCGCTGGCGACGTTCAGGATCTTGCCGCGGATCGGCAGGATGGCCTGGGTCTTGCGATCGCGCGCCTGTTTGGCGCTGCCGCCTGCGCTGTCGCCTTCGACGATGAACAGTTCGGTTTCGCCGCCGCCTTCACCCGAACAATCGGTCAGCTTGCCGGGCAGGCGCAGCTTCTTGGCATTGGTGGCGGTCTTTCGTTTGACCTCCCGCTCTGCCTTGCGACGCAGCCGCTCGTCCATCCGTTCCATGACCGCGCCCAGCAGGGCGCGGCCGCGTTCCATATTGTCGGTCAGGAAATGATCGAAATGGTCGCGAACGGCGTTTTCAACCAGCCTTGCCGCTTCGGGGCTGGTCAGGCGGTCCTTGGTCTGGCTCTGGAACTGGGGTTCGCGAATGAAGACCGACAGCATCATTTCCGCGCCGGTGACGATGTCATCGGCGGAAATATCCTTGGCCTTCTTCTGGCCGGTCAGTTCGCCAAAGGCACGGATGCCCTTTGCCAGTGCGGCGCGCAGGCCCTGTTCATGCGTGCCGCCATCGGGGGTGGGCACGGTGTTGCAATACCAGCTGGTGGCGCCATCGGACCACAGCGGCCAGGCAACCGCCCATTCCACGCGGCCCTGTTCGTCAGGAAAATCCTGCTTCCCGGCGAAGGATTCGCTGGTCACGCATTCGCGATCACCGACCTGTTCGCGCAGATGATCGGCAAGGCCGCCGGGAAACTGGAAAACCGCTTCCTGCGGGACATCGTCTGTCGCCAGCGAGGGGGCGCATTTCCAGCGGATTTCGACCCCGGCATAGAGATAGGCCTTGGACCGGGCGAGCCGGAACAGCCGCGCCGGCTTGAAATTGCGATCCCCGAAAATCTCCGGATCGGGAACGAAGCTGACGCTCGTTCCACGACGATTGGGGGCAGCGCCTACGCGGGCGAGCGGTCCCAGTGGCAGACCCTGGGAAAATTCCTGAGCGAACACTTCCTTGTTCCGGGCCACCTCTATCCGGGTGGAGACCGACAGGGCGTTGACGACGCTGACGCCCACGCCGTGCAGACCGCCGCTGGTGGCATAGGCCTTGCCGGAAAACTTGCCGCCCGAATGCAGCGTGGTGAGGATGACTTCCAGCGTAGACTTGCCCGGAAATTTCGGGTGTTCGTCGACCGGAATACCGCGCCCATTGTCGGTGATGGTCAGCCGGTTGCCTTCATCCAGCATGACCTCGATCCGATTGGCATGGCCCGCGACGGCTTCGTCCATCGCATTGTCGAGCACTTCGGCTGCGAGATGGTGAAACGCGCGCTCATCCGTGCCGCCGATATACATGCCGGGGCGACGGCGAACGGGCTCCAGCCCCTCAAGCACCTCAATGGCGGAGGCATCATAATCACCGCCACCGCTCGGCAGCTTGTCGAACAGATCATCGGACATGCCACAGCTATAAGCGGCGGTGACCCGCAGATACAAGCAATCCGGCGGTGTTTATCCGCCGGATTGCTGTTGCCCTGTTTTAACGGGCGGGTTCTGAGGTAGGCGCTGGCCTTAGTTGAACTGGCTGGGAGCCTCATCCACCACGGTCACGGCACCCTGGCCAACCCGGCGCACTTCCATGGCGCGTTCGGCAATGCCGTTGCGCAGGAAGCGGAACGGACCGTCCAGTCCAAGGAAGCCTTCGGGCGCGAGCATGCGGCGAACCGGGAAATTGCTGCCTGCCTGCCATTCGCGGGCAACGCGCAGGGTCAGCAGCACGGAATCATAACCCAGCGTGGCGATCCGGTGCGGCTGTTCGCCGAAGCGAGTGCGATAGCTGGTGACGAACTGGCGATAGCGATTGTCCGACACAGCAGAGAACAGCGCGCCGCGCATCACAGCCGAACTGGCGACGCTGGCATCGCCATTCAGCAGTTCGGTGCCCAGGATAAGCGGCACGGCATCGCCGGCCTTCTTGAGCGCACCGGCCGCGCGAATGGTGTGGTTGGCACCATCGGAAATCAGCACAGCCTGGTAACCACCGCGTGCCTTCAGCCGGTTGGCAGCACTGACGACCGAGGTGTTGTTCCGGTCATAGCGTTCAATCGCGACGACCGATCCGTTGACCGCCTTCACGGCGTTTTCCAGCGCCTGGGCCGTGCGATCACCGTAATCGCCATTGGGAACCAGTGCGGCAAACCGCTGCAGCCCCTGCATGGCGGCGTAATCCACGCTCCGCGCGATGGACTGTTCGGGAACATGGCCCATCACGAAAACATCGGGCTGCGCGACCGAGGTGTCGTTGGAAAAGGTGATCAGCGGAACATTGGCCGGGCGCGCCTGCGCCAGCACCGATGTGACTTCGCTGGCCATCAGCGGACCGAGAATCAGCTTGTTGCCATCAGAAATGGCGCTGGAGGTGGCCGAACCGATCCCGGCGGCCGTATCATAGGTGGTGATCCGCAGATTATCGGCATTGGTATCGAGCAGCGCCATGGTGGTGGCATTGGCGATCGACCGGCCGACATCGGCATTGTCACCCGACAGCGGCACCAGCAGCGCAATCCGGTGGCGCGCTACATCGGTCGGCAGCGTGGTGTCGCTGGGTTCGGTGGGGCGGGGCGCGTCCGGAGTCGCGGGGCCAGGACGGCCACCATCGGGCACCACCTGACAGGCCGCGAGGCCAATCGTCAGTAAAACGGCGGCCGCTTTGCGCCTGATTGATCCGAACATGCTTGCCGCTCCCCGCGTCTCTGGTCCACAAGGCCCGCCGTGAGCGAAGCCCCCGAAATCCTGCCTCTTGCCCCAGGCCTCTACATTGTCGCGACGCCGATTGGCAATCTCGGCGACATAACCCGTCGTGCATCCGATGTGCTGGCGCGATGCAACCTGATCGCCTGCGAAGACACGCGGGTGACACATAAGCTGCTGCGGCACCTGGGAATATCAAAGCCCCTGTGGCGTTATGATGATCACAGCGCCGATGTGGATCGTGATCGCCTGCTGGATGCGATGCGCCACAGTGCGGTTGCGCTGGTCAGCGATGCGGGCACCCCGATCGTATCCGACCCGGGATACCGCCTGGTGCGCGCAGCCCGGGATATGGGGATCGTCGTCACCAGCCTGCCCGGGCCCAGCGCGCCGGTGATGGCGCTGACGCTGTCGGGCCTGCCGAGCGATCGCTTCCTGTTTGCGGGCTTTCTGCCGCAGAAGGATATGGCCCGGCGGGCTGTGCTGGAAGAACTGGGCGCCGTGCGCAGCACGCTGATCTTCTTCGAAACAGCGCCCCGGCTCGACAAGTCTCTGGCCGCGATTGCTGAGGTGCTGCCCGGGCGTGAAGTGGCCGTGGCGCGCGAATTGACCAAATTATACGAAGAATGCCGACGCGGCACACCGGACAGTCTGCGCGCGCATTATGATGCCCATCCGCCCAAGGGAGAGATTGTTCTGCTGGTGGGGCCGCCGGTGGCGCAAGCGGTCGATGCGCTGGATGCGGATGCCTTGCTGCTGGCCGCGCTGAAACTGGAAAAACCCTCTCAGGCGGCCGCCAGCGTGGCCAAGGCCACGGGGCTTGACCGTCGCACGCTTTATGCCCGGGCGATGGAACTGCGCAGCGCGTGACGCGCGCCGTTGCCGAACAGCGCGGGCGGCGGGGCGAATGGTTCGCTGCCTGGTGGCTGCGTCTGCACGGATGGCGCATTCTGGCGCGCAGGGTGAAGACCCCGCGCGGCGAAATCGACCTGATTGCCCGCAGGCAAGGAACGGTTGCCTTTGTCGAAGTGAAATGGCGCCAAAGGGGGCAGGATCGCGATTCTGCCATCGACAGCTGGCGGTTGCGGCGCGTTGCTGCGGCGGTGGATGGTGTGTCGCACAGGTTTGTTTCTGCCGGGGATGATGTGCGAATTGATGTGCTGCTGCTTGCGCCCGGGCACTGGCCGCGCCACATCGTCAACGCCTGGCAGCCATGAAGGAACAGGGATGACTTTGCGTGTTGCGGTCCAGATGGACCCGCTGGAAACAATCAATATTGCCGGTGATTCCAGCTTTGCGCTGATGCTGGCTGCGCAGGCGCGCGGGCACAGCCTGTGGCATTACGACGTGCGATCGCTGAGCTGGGAAGCCGGCCGGATCACCGCCTTTGCCCGGCCGGTGCGCGTTCGCCGCGTGGTGGGCGATCATTTCGAATGGCAGGGGGAAGCAGCCCGGATCGATCTGGGCAGCGATATCGATGTTATTCTGATGCGGCAGGATCCGCCGTTTGACCTTGGCTATATCAGTGCGGCCTTGCTGCTGGATCGGCTCAAGGGCGAAACGCTGGTCGTCAACGAACCGCGTGAGGTGATCAACGCGCCGGAAAAGATGTTCGTGCTCGATTATGCGCGTTTCATGCCCCCGACGCTGGTGACCCGGCGCCTGGAAGAAGCGCGTGCCTTCCAAGCCAAGCATGGATCGGTGGTGGTCAAGCCGCTGCATGGCAATGGCGGCAAGGCGATCTTCCGGGTTGATGCCGACGGCACCAATCTGGCAGCGCTGTTCGAAGTGTTCAACCAGACCTGGCCCGAACCGCATATGGTTCAGCCTTTCCTTCCCGAAGTGTCCGAAGGCGACAAGCGGATCGTGCTGGTTGATGGTGAGTTCGCCGGGGCGATCAACCGCAAGCCGGGGGAAGGGGAATTCCGTTCCAACCTGGCCGTTGGCGGATATGCCGAAGCCGCCGGGCTGACAGCGCGCGAAGAAGAAATCTGTGCGGCGCTGGCTCCGGAGTTGAAACGGCGCGGGCTGGTTTTTGTCGGGATCGATGTGATCGGTGGTAAATGGCTGACCGAAATCAATGTGACATCGCCAACCGGCATTGTTGCGATTGATCAGTTCAACGGTACGGACACCGGCGCGTTGATCTGGGATGCGATCGAGGTACGTCAGCGGGGGTGATACACCGGGAAAAGCGGGCATGACTTTGGCACGCCCGCGAACTTCCGGCCGCTCCGCGCGTTATCCAGCCGATGCATGACCTGATTTTCGAAGCGATCGCCCGTGGCGGCTATCTTGGGATAGCGCTGCTGATGGCGTTGGAGAACATCGTCCCCCCGGTCCCGTCAGAGGTAATCATGGGAGCGGGCGGCGTGCTGGTCGCGCGCGGCGAGATGCAGTTCTGGCCCCTGATGATCGCAGGCACGCTTGGTACCACGCTGGGCAACTATTTCTGGTACTGGGTCGGCGACAAATGGGGTTATCAGCGGCTTGAACCCTTTGTGACCCGATATGGCCGCTGGCTGACGCTGGAGTTCGAAGACATCGAACGGGCGGCGCGTTTCTTCCAGCGGCATGGCCAGTGGGTGGTGTTCGCGCTGCGATTTTCTCCCTTTTTGCGTACCATGGTCTCCCTGCCGGCAGGGCTGGTGCATATGCCTGTCTGGCGGTTTCTGACCTTCACCTTTTTCGGTGCGGCCATCTGGAACGCGGTGCTGATTGAAGGCGGGCGCAGAATTGCCCCGCTGATTGCCCGTTATGAGCATCTGGCCAGTTGGGCGATCGGTATATCGGTCGTGGCCATGGTGGCCTGGTACATCTGGCGCGTGGCAACCTGGGAGCCGCGCGAACGGCCTGACGATCAAAGCGGCGACTGACAGACCGGGTCAGTCCTGCTTTCGTTCCCTGGGGTGGGCTGCGCGATAGCTGCTGAGCAGGGTAGCGGCATCCACCTTGGTATAGATCTGGGTCGATCCCAGGCTCGCATGACCGAGCAGTTCCTGCAGGCTGCGCAGATCAGCGCCTGCCCCCAGCAGATGGGTGGCAAAGCTGTGGCGCAGCGCATGGGGGGTGGCGCTGTCCGGCAGGCCGAGCAGGCGCCGGGCCTCCGCCATTGCTTTCTGCACCATGCCTTGTGAAAGCGGCCCGCCCTTGAGGCCGCGAAACACCACTCCATTGGCATCGAGCGGCCAGGGGCAAAGGCGTTCATAGTCGCCGAGCGCGTCACGTACGATCGGCAGGATCGGTACGACCCTTTGCTTGCCGCCCTTGCCGGTTACCACCAGCCTGTCACCCAGCGGCAGATCGCGGCCCTTGATCGACAAGGCCTCTGCAATCCGTAACCCGGCACCATACATCAGTAGCAGCACGGCGCGGTCGCGCGCGCCGATCCAGTCGGTCGCCGATTGCTGCGCCACCAGATCGGCCACATTGCTTGCATCATCCGGGGTCAGCGGGCGGGGCAGACCCTTCTTGATCCGTGGCCCGCGCAGGCGCGGCGCGGAACTGTCATCCTGCCCGGTGCGCGACCGGGCAAAGGCGATCAGTCCTTTGAGAGCAGAGAGTTCCCGTGCGGTGGAAACATTGTTGAGCCCGTCTGCCCGGCGGGAGGCCAACTGCCCGCGCAGGGCAGGGGCATCGAGATTGGCAAGGCTGTGCCAGTCGTTGATGTCGAGCCGGGCCAGCAGCCGCGTTGCCGCATCTGTATAGGCGCGGACGGTATGCGGGGATCGGCGCTTGTCCAGCGTCAGATGATCATGCCAGATCTGCAGCATCTCCGCCCTCTGCCCATTGGGATGGGCGGTGGAGGGGGGATCAGGCTGATCGGTCACGCTGAAACCAGATCTTCAGCCACCAGATCGGCGAGCAGGGCATCGAGCAGCGGCATGCCCTGCGGCGTGACGCCGATCCGTGAGCCATCATGCCAGACCAGACCCAACCGTGTGTGCAGATCCCGCTTTTGCGGATTGATCATGTCGGTAGCCGCTACGCCGAAGCGCCGCTCAAAATCAGCAAGGTCGACCCCTTTGGCAAGGCGCAGCCCCATCAGCAGGGCTTCGGAAACCTGTTCGTTCTGCGGCAGGGCGCGCTCTTCCCGCAGGCCATGACCCAATCGTTCGACCGTTTCGATCCAGTTTTCCGGTTTGCGGTGGCGCAGGGTGGCATGGGCATGGCGGCGCCCGTGCGCGCCGGGCCCGATGCCGCAATAATCCTGATAGCGCCAATAGGTGCGGTTATGCCGGCTCTCTTCACCCGGACGGGCGTGATTGCTGATCTCATAGGCCGGAATCCCGGCAGCCGCGGTGATCTGGCGGGTCAGGCTGAACAGATCGGCGGCCGGATCATCATCCAGCGGAATGAAGCGGCCCTGCCGAACATCCGTGGCAAAGCGCGTGTTGGGTTCGATCGTCAGCTGATAAAGCGACAGATGGCTGGTGCCAAAGCCGATCGCCCGGGTGAGTTCGGCTTCCCACTGATCCGCCGTCTGATCGGGGCGGGCGTAGATCAGGTCAAAGCTGACCCGGCCGAAATGCTGTTGCGCCAGTTCCAGCGCAGCGAGTGCTTCATCGGCATCGTGCAGCCGGCCAAGAAAACGCAGGCTGGCATTGTCGAGCGCCTGCACGCCGAGCGACACCCGGTTGACGCCGCCCGCAGCCAGCGCGGCGAAATTGGCTGCTTCGACAGAGGATGGATTGGCTTCCAGCGTGATCTCTATATCCGGCGCGAAGCCCCACAGACGTTCAGCTTCCGCCAGCAGCGCCTCGACCAGCGCAGGCGGCATCAGCGACGGCGTGCCGCCGCCAAAGAAGATCGATTCCAGCGGCTCTCCGCTGGCCAGTTCCGCCTCATGCCGCATGTCGGCCAGCAACGCGGCCTGCCAGCGGGCGATATCGACCCCATCGCGGACGTGGGAGTTGAAATCGCAATAGGGGCATTTCTTCAAGCAGAAGGGCCAGTGGATATAGAGCGCGCGGGCCATGCTGCGGGTCAAACGATTGTTAACCTGCTTTTGTCAAGGAATGCCGGATGCGCGCAGTCAAACTTCTGTGTCCGGTGGCGGTGATTCTCTCGCTTTGTGGAATGGTCGCTTCTGCGCAGGATGTGCCTGTGGCGGGCGATGCAGAGCTGATCCTGCAGACCCATAATGCGGAACGGGTACGGGCCGGTGTGCCGGTGCTGATCTGGAATACGCAGCTTGCCGGGGAAGCCGGGCAATGGGCAAATCAGATCGCCCGTGATGGTGTGATGCGGCACGCCAGCGCATCCCAGCGCGGCGATGCCGGCGAAAATCTGTGGATGGGAACCGCCGGTTATTTCTCCCCCGATCGGATGGTCAGCGCCTTCATTTCGGAAAAGCGGCATTACCGGCATGGCAGCTTCCCGCATGTTTCCTCCACCGGAAATTGGCAGGATGTCGGGCACTACACCCAGATCGTCTGGCGGGACACGCAGCAGATCGGCTGCGCTGTAGCGAGGGCCGCGCAGCGCGATGTGCTGGTCTGTCGGTACTGGCCGGCCGGCAACCGGATCGGCAGCCGGCCATACTGAAGCTGGCTTATTTGCCGAACTGATCGGCCACCAGCTGGGCAAAGGCATCGGCCCTGTGACTGATCAGATGCTTCTGCGCCGGGTCGATTTCGGCAAAGGTCTGTTCCCGCCCTTGCGGGACGAACACCGGATCATAACCAAAGCCCAGATCGCCACGCGGCGGCCACGTCAGATTTCCATCGACACGGCCTTCATAGACAGCTTCCGATCCATCCGGCCAGGCCAGCGCCAACACGCAGTGGAAGCTGGCATTGCGCGGGGTTTCCGGCCCCTTGGCCTGCAGCAGGCCTTCGACCTTGCCCATGGCCATGAACCAGTCACGGCCGGGTTCGCCTTCGAACCACTGCCGTTCTGCCCAATCAGCGGTATAGACCCCCGGTCGACCGTCCAGCGCATCGACGGACAAGCCGCTGTCGTCGGCCAGCGCCGCCAGCCCGGAAGCCTGCGCCGCCGCATGCGCCTTGATCAGCGCATTGGCGACGAAGCTGGTTCCGGTTTCCGCCGGCTCGGGCAGGCCCAGGGAATCGGCGGATATGCAATCGACGCCAAAAGGCCCCAGCAGGGCGCTGATTTCCTTCAGCTTCCCTGCATTATGGGTGGCGATTACCAGCTTTCCGGCGTCGATTGAGCGGGTCATGCGTTGATGGCCGCATCCTGCGCCGCGAAAATGCGGTCGCAACCGATCCGGGCCAGACGAAGCAGGCGCAGCAGCGCTTCTTCATCATAGGTCGCGCCTTCGGCGGTGGCCTGAACTTCGGCAATCTTGCCGCCTTCCAGCAGTACGAAATTGGCATCGGCATCGGCATTGCTGTCTTCGATATAATCGAGATCCAGCACCGGCGTGCCATCGCAGATGCCGCAGCTGACAGCGGCGACGCGCGAGATGATCGGATCCTGCGTCAGCGCGCCGGATTTCAGCAGGCCGTTGACGGCCAGGCGCAAGGCAACCCAGGCGCCAGAGATAGAGGCAGTGCGGGTGCCGCCATCAGCCTGGATGACGTCGCAATCGAGCGTGATCTGGCGTTCACCCAGCTTCTGCAGATCAACAACGGCGCGCAGCGAGCGGCCGATCAGGCGCTGAATTTCCTGCGTGCGGCCGCTCTGCTTGCCCTTGGCCGCTTCGCGGCTGCCACGGGTGTGGGTGGCGCGGGGCAGCATGGAATATTCGCCCGTAACCCAGCCCTGGCCCTTGCCGCGCAGGAACGGCGGCACGCGTTCTTCGATGCTGGCGGTAACAAGCACGCGGGTATCACCAAACCCGATCAGGCAAGACCCTTCGGCATGCTTGGTGAAACCGGTTTCGATGGTGATGGCGCGCATTTCATCAGGCGCGCGACCGGAAGGACGCATAGAGGGACTCCATAATGATAGGCAGTTCTTTTCCGAGCGCGCCCTAGCGCCTAGATAGGTGGCTGTCATGGTTTCCCCACCGGTTCACGAATTATCCGAACGCACGCGTTCCATCTTCCGCCTTGTGGTGGAGGATTACCTCGCCAGCGGGCAGCCGGTGGGATCAAAGGCGCTGGCCGCTTCGCGAGAAATCAATCTGTCGCCGGCCTCGATTCGTTCCGTGCTGGCAGAGCTGGAAGGGCTGGGCCTGCTAGCCGCTCCGCATACCAGTGCCGGGCGCATGCCGACCGAAATCGGGCTACGGCTGTTTGTCGATGGCATGATGCAGATGGCAGAGCCAACCGCGCATGAACGCGCCGCGATTGAGCAGCGGTTGGCGGAACCGGGGCCGGTGGAACAGGCTCTGGCTGCGACAAGCGCGCTGCTGTCTGATCTGAGTGCGGCCGCCGGCGTGGTGATGGTGCCGCGACGTGAACCCAGGCTTGCGCAGATGAGCATTGTTCCGCTCGATGCCCAGCGCGCGCTGGTCGTGCTGGTGGGGGAAGATGGATCGGTGGAGAATCGCCTGCTCGAACTGCCGCCGGGCGTGGCGGCGTCCGCGATGCAGCAGGCGACCAATTATGTGACTGCGCGGCTCGCCGGCCGCACACTGGCTGAAGCCGCCCGGGCGATCGAAACGGAAATCACATCTGGCCAGGCCATGCTCGACAATGCCAGCAGCGATCTGGTGGCGCGGGGGCTGGCGATCTGGTCCACCGATGCCGCGCGGCGGCCGGTGCTGATTGTGCGGGGGCAGGCCAATCTGCTGGATGAAGCGGCGCTAGGCGATATCGAACGGGTCCGATCGCTGATCGATGATCTGGAAGACAAGCAATCAGTGGCTGAACTGCTGGAATCCGCGCGCGAAGCCGAGGCAACGCGCATTTTTATCGGCAGCGAGAACCGGCTGTTCGCGCTGTCGGGGTCATCGGTGATCGCTTCCCCGTATCGTGATCGCGATGGCAAGGTGGTGGGCGTGCTGGGGGTGATCGGGCCGACGCGGTTGAATTACGCGCGCGTCGTGCCCATGGTGGATTTTACCGCCCGTTCGCTGGGCAAATTGATAGGTTGAATTGACTGACATGACTGACACCGAAAACCCGCGTGACGAAGCTGTTGAAAAGGAACTGGCTGGTGTTCCCGAAGAACTGCTGTCGGGTGACGATGCCAATACGGCCGAAGAACTGGTGAAGCTGCAGGAAGAACTGGCCGCAGCAAAGCAGGACGTGCTGTATGCCCGTGCCGACACGCAGAATGTCCGCCGTCGGTTGGAAAAGGACATCAGCGACGCGCGGGCCTATGGCGCGACCAATTTTGCCCGCGACGTGCTGGCCGTGGCTGACAATCTGTCGCGCGCGATCGACGCGATCCCGGCCGATCTGCGTGAAGACGACCGGATCAAGAACCTGATCGCCGGTATTGAGGCGACCCAGCGCCAGCTCGATTCCGTGTTCAGCCAGAACGGCATCTCCCGCATCGCCTCTCTCGGCCTGCCGCTTGACCCCAATCAGCATCAGGCCATGCTCGAAATTCCCAGCGACGACGCGGAACCGGGCACCATCATCAACGAGATGCAGGCCGGCTATATGCTGAAGGATCGCCTGCTCCGTCCTGCGATGGTCGGAGTTGCCAAGAAGCCGGGCTGAGCCGGAAAAAGCCTGATCTCCGGGAACCGAACCCCACCATTCTCCGTATGATCTGCGAAAGTTAATCTTACGGAGAACGGTGATGATCCCCCTGAAATTGATGATGGCGCCTGCTGTGCTGTGTTCCGCGCTCGCACTTGGTGCATGCGCCAGCAATCATGCGGGTGAGGGTGCGCTGGCCGGTGCCGCTGTGGGTGCCGGCGTTGGCGTGCTGACCGATGGCAATGTCGGTCGTGGCGCAGCAATCGGTGCTGCTGCCGGCGCCGTAGGTGGCGCGCTGATCGAGAAGGATGGCCGCTGCTATCGCCGCGATCGCGATGGCCGGGAACGCCGGGTGCGCTGCCGTTAATTACTGAGATCAGAAACAGGCCGGCATGTCCGGCCTGCTTTTTTGCCCGCGCTGTCCTTAACCTGGCAGCCTTGCCCCGGCGAAGCGGACCAGATCATCATAGGCACGTGGATCGGCCACCCCTGGAACCCCCACACCATTGCGGAGCAGGAATGCGTGCCGAACGATTTCGGCCTGTTGTTCAATTCCATAGCGGTCGAGCGTGAAGCCCGGTTTCAGACTGTAATCATAACGGCACCATGGGTGCCGATTGAGCAGCAGATACCATTCGCCGCGCTGCTGGGTCTGCCACACATGGGTTAGTTCATGGATGAACAGGCCCTGCCGGCTAAAACCGGCTGACGAAAAATCATCGCAATAATGTTCGCCCAGCGGGTGAAAATGCAGGTGCCCGCGCGGCGCCATGGTGACCTTGCGCGGTTGCAGCGGGAAGAACTTTCTCCGCCTGATGGTGATCACCGAATAATCCAGCGCATCACCAAATATTGTGCGGGCGAGTTCGATCTCGCCCGCCGTCAAAGGCCGTTCGCCGCCAATCGGGCAAACGGCCTGTTCTGTCAGAAAGCGCTGGTCGCTCAGCGATCGTCGCCCGCCGCGCGCACTTCCACCGGGAAGCTGACCTTGTCGCCGCGGATGAAGGTCAGCGTGACCTCTGTCATGCCACCGGCAACGATCGTTTCAGCAAGATCGCCGGCCATGACATGCAGTCCGCCTGGCGCGAAGCTGATGGTTTCGCCCGGGGCGACCGGCAGCTGCGGCACGTCTTCCATGGATGTCTGGCCGTTCCACGTGCTGCTTTTGTGCAGCATGGCCGGGCCTGCGCCCTGGACGGAGGCCGAACGGATCATCTGCGGTTCGGTGCCGGAATTGGAAATATCGAAATAGACCGCGGCCGGATTGCCGGACACGGCCGGCAGGATCAGGCGACCATTGGTGACGCTGATGCCGGCGGGTGCTTCGGGCGCGGTGTCGGCAGCCGGGGCTTCTTCCTGCTGGCTGCAAGCGGCCGGTGCGAGGCTGGCAATGGCGATTGCAAGCGCGCTGATGATGGACTTCTTCACTGGACTTCTCCCCCGTTTTTGCCGCCGGGCGGCCGATTGCGCGATTTCTAGCGATCAGGCTCTCTTGTGCCAAGCGCAAGCGAACCTATATCGCGCCGGTGAACGAGCCGCCGACCGGCCTTGCCGAATGACGGGAGGCCCAGAGCGCGGCGTCAATTTGTGAAAGGGATGTGGGGAATACCATGGCCAAAGTAATCGGTATCGACCTGGGCACGACCAACAGCTGCGTTGCTGTGATGGACGGGGGCAAGCCCAAGGTCATTGAAAATTCTGAAGGTGCACGTACGACGCCTTCCATTACTGCCTTTACCAAGGATGGCGAACGCCTGATCGGCCAGCCGGCCAAGCGCCAGGCTGTTACCAATCCGGACAACACCCTGTTTGCGATCAAGCGCCTGATCGGCCGCCGTTTCGACGACCCGCTGACCACCAAGGACATGGGCCTCGTCCCCTATGACATCGTCAAGGGCAAGAATGGCGATGCATGGGTCAAGGCTGGCGGTGAAGATTACAGCCCGTCGCAGATTTCGGCTTTCATTCTGCAGAAGATGAAGGAAACGGCTGAAAGCTATCTGGGTGAAACCGTCACCCAGGCTGTGATCACCGTGCCGGCCTATTTCAACGACGCGCAGCGCCAGGCAACCAAGGATGCCGGCCAGATCGCTGGCCTTGAAGTGCTGCGCATCATCAACGAACCGACGGCTGCTGCGCTGGCCTATGGTCTGGACAAGGACGATGGCAAGACCATCGCCGTCTATGACCTTGGCGGCGGTACCTTCGACATTTCCATCCTCGAAATCGGTGATGGCGTGTTCGAAGTGAAGAGCACCAATGGTGACACCTTCCTCGGCGGCGAAGATTTCGACAGCGCAATCGTCGAATACCTGGCTGACGAGTTCAAGAAGAAGGAAAACATGGATCTGCGGGGCGACAAGCTCGCGCTGCAGCGCCTGAAGGAAGCGGCAGAAAAGGCCAAGATCGAGCTGTCCAGCTCGCAGCAGACCGAAATCAACCTGCCCTTCATCACCGCCCGCATGGAAGGTGGCAGCACCACCCCACTGCATCTGGTCGAAACGCTGACCCGCTCCAAGCTGGAACAGCTGGTCGACAAGCTGGTGCAGCGTACGCTGGATCCTTGTGCCAAGGCACTGAAGGATGCTGGCCTGGACAAGAACGCGATCGACGAAGTCGTTCTCGTCGGCGGCCAGACCCGCATGCCCAAGGTCCGCGAAGTCGTGGAACAGTTCTTCGGCAAGAAGCCGCACACCGGCGTCAACCCTGATGAAGTGGTTGCCATGGGTGCAGCGATCCAGGCCGGCGTGCTGCAGGGCGACGTCAAGGACGTGCTGCTGCTCGACGTGACCCCGCTGTCGCTGGGCATCGAAACGCTGGGTGGAGTGTTCACCCGCATGATCGATCGCAACACGACCATCCCGACCAAGAAGTCGCAGACCTATTCGACTGCTGATGACAATCAGCAGGCGGTGACGATCCGTGTGTTCCAGGGCGAACGGGAAATGGCGGCCGACAACAAGATGCTGGGCAATTTCGATCTGGTCGGCATCCCGCCGGCTCCGCGCGGCGTGCCGCAGATCGAAGTCACCTTTGACATCGACGCCAATGGCATCGTCAATGTTTCGGCAAAGGATCGTGGCACCGGCAAGGAACAGCAGATCCGCATTCAGGCTTCGGGCGGTCTTTCGGATAACGACATCGATCAGATGGTTCGTGACGCCGAGAAATTCGCTGATGAAGACAAGAAGCGGCGCGCAGCTGCCGAAGCGAAGAACAATGCGGACAGCCTTGTTCACGCCACGGAAAAGCAGCTGGAAGAACATGGCGACAAGATCGACGCCGGTCTGAAGTCGGATATCGAAGCCGCAATCGCTGAAACCAAGACGGCGATTGAAGGCGGTGATCCGGACACCATTCAGGCCAAGAGCCAGGCCCTGACCGATCTGGCCATGAAAATGGGTCAGCAGATCTATGAAAAGGAACAGGCTGCTGCTCCTTCAGGAAATGCTGATGCCGGCAACGCCGCCGATGATGGTGTGGTTGATGCCGAGTTTTCCGAGGTTGACGAGGAAAACAAGGGTTAATCAGTCATTGAGCCGGGGGCTGAATGCCTGACGGAAAGCCATGCCGCCGCCGGTGCTTGGTGCATCGGCGGCGGCAAGCGTTAGGGGTCGGACGTGTCTACTGCCGAAATTGATTATTACGAACTGCTCGAAGTTTCCCGCGATGCCGATGGGGCGACGATCAAATCCGCCTATCGCAAGCTGGCGATGAAGTTCCATCCGGATCGCAATCAGGGCTGCACCGACAGCGAAGCACGCTTCAAGGCGATCAGCGTTGCTTATGATTGCCTGAAGGATCCGCAGAAGCGCGCCGCCTATGATCGTTACGGCCATGAGGCGTTCACCCAGGGCATGGGTGGCGGGGGCGGACCCCAGCCCGGTTTTGGCGATATCGGCGATATTTTCGAAACAATCTTCGGCAGCGCTTTTGGCGGCGGGCAGCAGTCGCGCCCGCGTCGCGGTGCTGATCTTCGTTATGATCTGCAGGTCAGCCTGGAAGATGCCTTCCACGGCCGCAAGACAGAGATCAAGGTAGAGGTTTCCGCATCTTGTGACGCTTGCAGCGGCAGTGGCGCTGAACCGGGAACATCGCGCACGCGCTGCACCGGCTGCAACGGCCATGGCAAGGTGCGCGCGCAGCAGGGGCTGTTCGTCATCGAACGGCCATGCCCCAAATGCCACGGGCGCGGCGAAATGATCGAACGGCCATGCCGCCCTTGCGGCGGTGAAGGCCGGGTCGACAAGGTGCAGTCGCTGGAGGTGGATATTCCCCCCGGTGTCGACACCGGAACCCGTATCCGCCTGTCCGGCAAGGGCGAGGCGGGGCCGATGGGTGCACCGGCCGGTGATCTCTATATTTTCCTGCATGTTCAGGAGCATGAGGTTTTCCAGCGCGAGGGCACCGCGCTTTACACCCGCGTGCCGATCACCTTCACCACGGCGGCGCTGGGCGGTTCGATCGAACTGCCAGGGCTGGACGGTGAAACCCACAAGATCGATATCCCCAGCGGTATCCAGTCCGGCCATCAGCTGCGCCGGCGCGGGGCAGGGATGCCGGTGCTGCAGGGGCGTGGGCGCGGTGATCTGGTCACCGAAATCGTCGTTGAAACGCCAACGCGGCTGACCGCGCGGCAGAAGGAATTGCTCCGGGAATTCCGCGAAAGCGAAACCGGTGAAGAATGCCCCGAAAGCGCGGGCTTCTTCGCCAAGCTGCGCAGTGCCTGGAATGATCTGACCTGATGGCGGATCGCCCTTCCGTCCTGCCCCCATCGATCCTGTTCGTCTGTCTGGGCAACATCTGTCGCTCGCCAATGGCGGAAGGCGCGTTCCGCGCGGCGGCGGCAGAGGCAGGGCTGGCGGTGACCTGCGATTCTGCCGGAACGGGCGACTGGCATGTCGGTAACCCGCCGGACAATCGTGCCCAGGCGGAAATGGCGCGGCATGGCATCGACATTTCGGGCCTGCGGGCGCGGCAGATTGAAACGGCGGATTATTACCGTTTCAGCCACATCTTCGCGCTCGATCTGGACAATCTGGGCGCTATTCGCGCCGGGGCGCCCGATGATGGAACAGCGGAAATCGGCCTGCTGATGGATTGTGTCGAAGGCCAACAGGGCGCGGCGGTCGCGGACCCCTATTTCGGCGATGCCAGCGGCTTTGGCGTGACATATGGCGATGTCACGGCCGCTGCAGCAGCGCTTGTGAGCCGCTTCGGCGGGTAATTGCCGCCCGCCCGCTGATCGCGGCGGCACTTGCGTTCCCTTTACGTTCCATTTATCGGATCGACATGGCCAAGATCAAACGCCGCTATGTCTGTGCCAATTGCGGATCGGTTTCCAACCGCTGGCAGGGGCAATGCCCCGATTGCAACGAATGGAACACTCTGGCTGAGGAGGCACCGGAAACGGTGTTTTCCGCAAAGCACAGCCTGGCGGGTGGTGGTCGGCCGATCACCTTCGAATCACTCGCCACCCCGACCGTGCCGTTGCAGCGGCAGACCACCGGCCTCGCCGAATTTGATCGCGCGCTGGGCGGCGGGATTGTGCCGGGATCGGCCATCCTGATGGGTGGCGAGCCGGGGATCGGCAAATCAACGCTGCTGCTGCAGGCGGCGGCATCGATTGCCCGCACCGGCGCCGACGTCGTCTATGTCAGCGGGGAAGAAGCCACCGGCCAGGTGCGGATGCGGGCGGACCGTCTAGGGCTGACCGATGCCGCGCTGCGGCTGGCGGCGGCAACATCGGTGCGCGATATTCTGACCACGCTGAATGCCGGTTCGCCGCCGGCGATGCTGGTGGTCGATTCGATCCAGACCATGCATTCCGACGCCATTGAAGGCGCGCCGGGTACTGTCAGCCAGGTTCGCGCGAGCGCCTTTGAACTGATCCGCTATGCCAAGGAAAATGGCGTCGCGCTGGTGCTGGTGGGGCATGTGACCAAGGATGGCACCATCGCTGGCCCGCGCGTGCTGGAACATATGGTCGACGTGGTGATGAGCTTCGAAGGCGAACGCAGCCATCAGTATCGCATTCTCCGCTCGCTCAAGAACCGCTTTGGCGCGGTGGATGAAATCGGCGTTTTTTCCATGGAAGGGCATGGGCTGGCCGAAGTGATCAACCCATCCATGCTGTTTCTTTCCGGGCGGGAAGACCCGGTACCGGGCAGCTCGGTGTTCCCCGCGCTGGAAGGTACACGGCCGGTGCTGGTGGAAATTCAGGCGCTGATCGTTCGCCTGCAATCCGGAGCGACACCGCGCCGCGCGGTGGTTGGCTGGGACAGTGGGCGCCTCGCCATGCTGCTGGCCGTGCTGGAAGCGCGTTGTGGGCTCAGCTTTTCTTCGGCCGAAGTCTATCTGAATGTTGCGGGCGGATATCGCCTGTCCGATCCGGCGGCAGATCTGGCCGTGGCCGCGGCACTGGTGTCGGCATTGGCGGACAAGCCCCTGCCGAACCGCGCGGTCTGGTTCGGGGAAGTTTCGCTCGCAGGGGAAATCCGCCCGGTCGCCCATTCCAGCCTGCGCTTGCGCGAAGCGGGCAAGCTGGGGTTCGATCGCGGGCATGGTCCCGATGATGCAAACAAGGGTGAAAACGGGTCAGCATCGAAAGCATCGGGCAAAAGGGACGGGGGGCTGGCCTTTTCGCCGATCTCCAGCCTTGCCAAGCTCGTTGACCGGATCGTCGGCTCGGCATAATTCGGCGCTTATGGGTGGTTTTGATATCGCAGTATTGCTGGTTGTGGGCGTTGCCGCAGCCGTTGGGTTCATGCGCGGTTTCGTGCAGGAAGTGCTGTCGCTGACCGCGCTGGCGGTTTCGGTGATCGCGATCCGTTATCTTCACAGCGATGTGACCATCTATCTGACCGATGTGGTCGGTTCAGAATCGGGGGCTGCGGTGCTGGCCTTCGGCCTGCTGTTGCTGATCCCCTATTTCGCGGTGAAGCTGCTCGCCCGTCAGGTGGGCAGGAAATCGCGCAGTTCGGTGCTGGGGCCGGTCGACCGGGTGCTGGGGTTCGGGTTCGGCGCCGTGAAGGGCGTGCTGATCGTGGTGATCGTCTTTTCGCTGCTGGTGCTGTTCTATGATACGATCTGGGGCCCTTCCGGTCGGCCCGAATGGATCACCACCGCGCGCACCTATACCTTCGTCAACGCCAGTTCGGATGCAATGGTCAGCATGATTTCCGAACGGCATGAACAGATGGAACAGGCTGCGGCCGCCGGCGAATGAGCGAAGCGGCCCGCCTCTACACACCCGAAATGCTCGGGCTGGCGGTTGAGTTGGCCCGATGGCCGGCGCTGCCCGATGCTGCCTGGCATGGTTCGGCGCGCTCTGCCGCCTGTGGCAGCACGATCGACATGGACATTGATCTGGATGGCACGGGCCGGGTGGTGGCACTGGGCATGCGGGTAAGGGCCTGCGCCGTGGGGCAGGCTGCTGCGGCGATTTTTGCCCGCCAGTCTGCCGGGCTCGATCCCGCCCGCTTGCCGGAAGTGCTGGCAGAACTGGAACGCTGGATCGCCGGCGACGCTGAAATGCCCGCCTGGCCTGACCTGCAAATCATTGCGGCGGCACGGAATTTCCCTGGCCGGCACGGCGCCATGCTGCTGCCGTGGAGAGCGGCTGTGGCGGCTCTTTCAACGTCCGATCAGACGGTTTAATCTTCTTCCCCTGGGGTGGAAGGGGGAAACACATGGCCATAGCCACAGAGGGTGCAACGAAAGAACCGGATCGCCGGGAAGTGCGGATGGTCATCGCGGCCAGTTCCGCCGGCACGGTGTTCGAATGGTACGACTTCTTCATTTACGGCACGCTGGCGGCTTTCATCGGCAAGGCGTTCTTCCCATCGGGCAATGAAACGCTTTCGCTGCTGCTGACCTGGGCGGGTTTTGCCGTCGGTTTCGGTTTTCGCCCGCTTGGCGCCATTCTGTTCGGTTTTCTGGGCGATCGACTGGGCCGGAAATACACCTTTCTGGTCACCGTTACGCTGATGGGTGTCGCAACCGCCGGGGTCGGTATGGTTCCGGACAGCGACAGCATCGGGCTGGCCGCTCCGTTCATCGTGTTGTTTCTCCGCATTCTGCAGGGGCTGGCGCTGGGCGGTGAATATGGCGGCGCGGCGATCTATGTGGCGGAACATTCGCCGCCCGGCCGGCGTGGTTTCTTCACCAGCTTCATTCAGGCGAGTGTGATCGGCGGCTTCGTGCTGAGCCTGCTGGTGGTGCTGGCCTGCCGTCTGCTGATCCCGGAAGATATGTTCGCCAGCTGGGGTTGGCGGATACCCTTCCTGCTGTCGATCGCCTTGCTGGCCATATCGCTGTGGATGCGGTTGAAGCTGTCAGAAAGTCCGGTGTTTCAGGCGATGAAGCAGGCCGGCAAGACATCGGCCAACCCATTCGTGGAAAGCTTCACCTATCCCGGCAACAAGAAGCGCATTTTCGTTGCCATGTTCGGCGTTGCCTGCGGGTTGACGATCATCTTCTACACGGCGCTGTTTTCCGCTCTGTCGTTCCTGAAGGGGCCGATGCGGGTTGATGATACCACCGCTGAACTGCTGGTCGGCTTCGCTTCGCTGATCAGCTGCGTGTTCTTCATCTATTTCGGGCGCTTGTCAGACCGGGTTGGGCGCCGGGCGCCGATCCTGTGGGGCTATGCCGGTGCGATCCTGCTGCTGTTTCCGGCATTCTGGGGCATTGCCGGCCTCGCCAATCCGCAATTGGCAGAAAGCGCCCGCAACGCGCCGGTGGTGATTGCCGGGCCGGGTTGTGAGTACAATCCCTTTGCTACCAGCCAGGCAACGCCATGCGGCCAACTGCTGGAAGATCTGACCGCGATCGGCATTCCCTATGATGTGGCATCATCCGAAGGTTTGAGCCTGAGTACCGGCGGACAGGCTTTCCCGCTGGGCGGGATGATGACGGAAGACAAGGATAGCAGGCGTGGCGCAATCCGGGCGTGGCTGGCGACTCACGGCTATGATCTGGACAAGCAGATCCCGCCAACGGCCAATCTGATCGGAATTTTGCTGATCCTGGTCGCGCTGGGCGCCTTGTCTGGCGCAACATTCGGCCCAGTGGCCGCACTTTTGTCGGAAATGTTCCCCGCGCGCATCCGTTATAGCTCAATGTCGATTCCCTATCACATCGGGACCGGCTACTTCGGGGGCTTCCTGCCGCTGATCGCTGGGTTGATCGTGGCCATGACCGGGGATATTTTTGCCGGTCTGTGGTACACATGGATCCTGCTGGTGGTGGCATTAATTGTGGCGTGGTGGGGCCTGCCTGCGGGCCCGCCGCGTGATTTTGAAGAAGTCGATGCCTGAAACAGCCGATAGTTCGCCTTCGTTGAATGTTCCCGATGCACTGCGCCTGCGGATTGACCGTGACGCCCTGAGCCACAACTGGCGCCTGCTTGATGAGATGTCCGGCGCGGCGCAGGCTGGGGCGGCGGTCAAGGCGGATGCCTATGGGCTGGGGGCGGAACTGGCCGTGCAGGTGTTGCGCGATGCGGGAACGCAGCAGTTCTTCGTCGCGCACTGGCGTGAAATCCCGCCTTTGCTGGCGCATATCCCCGCCAGCGCGATCGCGGTGCTGCATGGCCCGGCCAACAGCGCGCAGGCAGAATATGCCCGTGCGATCGGTGCGCGGCCGGTGATCAACAGCCTGCATCAGGCGCGGTTGTGGCAGGCGGCGGGCGGGGGCACCTGCGCACTGATGATCGATACGGGGATGAACCGGCTTGGCGTGGAACCCGCGCTGGTTACCGCGCCGGAGATTGCCGCGCTGAAACCCGATCTGGTGCTGTCGCATCTGGCATCGGCTGATGAGGATGTTCCCCAGACGGCGGCACAGCTCAGCCTGTTTCGGGCGGCCTCCGCCGAATTTCCCAACGCCCGGCGTAGCCTGGCCAACAGTGCCGGCATTGCACTGGGCCCTGATTATGCCTTCGACCTGACCCGCCCGGGGCTGGCGCTTTATGGTGGTACGCCAAGGGCGGAACTGGCCGGGCTGATCCGGCAGGTGGCGGTGCCGCAGGTTGAAGTGCTGCAGATCCGCCAATTGGCCGCGGGGGACAAGGTCGGTTACAATGCCATTTTCACCGCACCGCATGCGTTGAAGGCGGCAACGGTCGCGATTGGTTATGCCGACGGCTTCCTGCGCAGCCGGGGGCCGGGGGGCGGTTTGCTTCACCAGGGCGTGGCACTGCCGATCATCGGCCGGGTGTCCATGGACATGGTGGTGGTTGATTGCAGCATGGCCGATGATCTGCACGAAGGCGACTGGCTGGATGTGCCATTTGATCTGCCCCGGATCGCAGAGGCATCAACGCTGACGCAATATGAATTGCTGACGACTTTGGGGCGCAGATTTACCCGCGTCTGACGTGATTGTTGCACCGCACATGCTGCAAGTGCTAAGTGTAAAAAATCGTTAGGGGAGTGTGCCGAATGGCCAATGCCGAAAATACGGGTGCAGAACCGATTATCATCAAGAAATATGCCAATCGGCGACTCTATAACACCAAGTCGTCGAGCTATATCACGCTTGATGATCTGTCGCGCATGACCCGTGAAGGCGTGGAATTCCAGGTGCTCGATGCCAAGACCGGCAGCGACATCACCCACGCGATTCTGACCCAGATCATCATGGAAGAAGAAGCCAGCGGCGAACAGATGCTGCCGACCAGCTTCCTGCGCCAGCTGATTTCCATGTATGGCAATTCGATGCAGGCTTTGATGCCCACCTATCTGGAAGCATCGATGGAAAATTTCCGCGCCAATCAGCGCAAGCTGCAGGAAACCTTCGCCGCCAGCATGGGCCCCGATGCCTTTGCCAAGCTGACCGAAAACAACATGGCAATGTTCAAGGCGGCTGCCGCTGCTTTCATCCCCGGCGCAGCGGCCAAGACGCCGGCATCGGCAGAACCGGTCACATCCGGCGATGATATCGCTGCCATGCGGGCGCAGATGGCCGCCATGCAGAAGCGGCTGGACGAACTCGACAAATAGGATCGGCCGGCAGGGCTGTTCCCGCTCCATATCGTCTCTCGACTTTGACGGGGGGCTCGCACTAGAGTCGTCGCGGTTCGTTGAACCACGACGGCTTCATGCTTTTCGCGCCTAACGCTGTTTCCGGTAACGGGCCTTCGCCCGGCCGGATGGCTCCATTCAATTTTACTGCAGGTTTTCCGATGTCCGCTATCCGCCATGCTTTGACGATCAAGCGCGAAGATGATTTTGCGCAATGGTACCAGGAAGTCATCTCCGCCGCCGACATGGCCGAGGAATCGGGCGTCCGTGGCTGCATGGTGATCAAGCCCTGGGGCTATGGCATCTGGGAAAGAATGCAGCGGCTGATGGATGCGCGGATCAAGGCCGCCGGTGTCCAGAATGCCTATTTCCCGCTGTTCATCCCGCTCAGCAATTTTGCGCGCGAAGCCGAACATGTCGAAGGCTTTGCCAAGGAAATGGCCGTGGTCACGCACCACCGTCTGGTGGCTGATGGCAAGGGCGGGCTGATCCCTGACCCGGAAGCCAAGCTGGAAGAACCACTGGTGGTGCGTCCGACATCGGAAACGATCATCGGCGATGCCATGAGCCGCTGGGTCCAGAGCTGGCGCGATCTGCCGCTGTTGCTGAACCAGTGGGCCAATGTCGTGCGCTGGGAAATGCGCACCCGCATGTTCCTGCGCACCAGCGAATTCCTGTGGCAGGAAGGCCATACCGCGCATGAGACGCGGACCGAGGCCGTGGCAGAAACACTCCGCGCGCTGGAAATGTATCGCGAATTTGCCGAACAGGAACTGTCGCTGCCGGTGGTGGCAGGCGAAAAGCCGGAAAATGAGCGGTTCCCTGGCGCCGTATCGACCTACTCGATCGAAGCCATGATGCAGGACGGCAAAGCCCTGCAGGCCGGCACGTCCCATTATCTGGGCACCAGCTTCGCCCATGCATCGGGCATCCGTTATCAGGATCGCGAAGGCGGCCAGCAGCTGTGCCACACCACCAGCTGGGGCGTATCGACCCGCATGGTCGGCGGCGTGATCATGACCCATGGCGATGATGACGGGCTGCGCGTGCCGCCGGCCATCGCGCCGTTCCAGGTCATCATTCTGCCCATGCTGCGTGAAAATGACGGTGACGCGCCGCTGATCGCCTATTGCGAGGAACTGCGTGCCGCGATCGCCGCGCAGGACGCGCTGCGTGAACCCGTGCGCGTGTTGCTGGATCTGAAGCCGGGCAAAGCTGCAGCCAAGCGTTGGGATTGGGTGCGCAAGGGCGCGCCGGTCATCATCGAAGTCGGCCCGCGCGATATGGAAAATGGCAAGGTCAGCCTGCTGCGGCGCGACCGGCTGTGGAACGAAGCCGGCAAGACGGATTTCTCCCTGCCGTCGCGGGATGAGGCTGTTGGCCAGATCTCGGCACTGCTGGCAGATATCCAGAAGTCGCTGTTTGACGAAGCGGCGGCGCGCCGTGATGCCAATATCGTGCGCGACATCGCCAGCTTTGATGCGCTGGCTGATTTCTTCAATGCCGATGCCCGCTTCCCGGGCTGGGTCGAAGTGCAGTGGTCGCGCCCGACGGGTGCGGGGCTGGAGGCTGTTGTAGAACGGCTGAAGGCGCTGAAGCTGACCTTCCGCAATGTGCCGCTCAATGCCCAGGCAGCAGATGGCGCCTGCATCTTCACCGGTGAACCGGCAGTCGAACGAATCTACGTCGCCCGCGCCTATTGATCGGCTCGGCAGGCCTTGATGCACTCATCACGCCGGGGTGGGTGCATCGGGCAGCAGAATAGTGTAACAGGCAGGCACGGGAAGGGGCACTTAGACCGAAAGGAAGTGCCATGACCGTGCTTGCCCGAATAGCCGTTGCCACGCTGATGCTGGCCGTTCCCGTCACTGCCGTCGCGCATCATGGCTGGAGTTCCTATGACGAGACCAAACCTGTCACCATCACCGGCCCGTTGAGCCAGGTGAGTTGGGGCAACCCCCACGGCACGGCAAAAATGAACTGGCGTGACAAGCAGTGGGATGTGGTGCTGGCGCCCACATCGCGCATGGCGACGCGCGGGTTGCAGCAGGGTGATATCGACAAGGGGCAGCAGGTGACGCTGACCGGCTATGTCCGGCGTGACGGGACAGCAGAAATGCGGATTGAAAGAATCCGCGTGGGTGACAAGACCATCGAACTGCGCTGACCGATGCAGGCCGCGCTTGGCTGGCTGGCCCAGACGCTGGATGCGGCCGGGATAGGGCCCTGGGTGCGGGAAGTGGCCTGGATCTATCCTTGGGCCAATGTCGTGCATTTGCTGGGGCTGGTGCTGCTGATCGGCGCCATCGGGCTGCTGGATCTGCGCATTCTCGGCCTTTGGCGACGTCTGCCGCTGACGGTTCTGTCTCGCGCGCTGACGCCATTGGCGGTTGCCGGATTGCTGATCCAGCTGGTCAGCGGCTTTGTGCTGTTTGCCGCAGATGGCCCGGCACTGGCGGGATCGGCCGTGTTCCAGGCCAAGCTGGCCCTGTTGTTCCTGGCCCTGACCAATGCGCTGGCCTTCCGCCTGACATGGTCCCGGCGGCCGCGCTACAGCCGCAGCGAACCGACCCCATGGGCGCGGCTTTCGGCCCTGTGTTCGCTGGCTTTGTGGCTTGCGATTGGCGCCACCGGCCGGTTGATTGCCTATTACTGATCAACACATGCGCTTGAGGTCGCGCGGGCACAGGGCCATATAGCGGCGATGCCCCATAAACATAATTCCGGCTTGCCCTCTCGCGAGCAGATTCTCACCTTCCTCCAATCATCCGAAACGATCGCCGGCAAACGAGAGATTGCCCGCCATTTCGGGTTGAAGGGGCAGGAGAAGATCGGCCTCAAGCACATGTTGAAGGATATGGCCGAAGAAGGGCTGATCGACGGCAAGAAGACCGCCTATCACCGGATGGGCGGCGTGCCCAAGGTGACGGTGCTGCGCGTGGTGGATGTGGAAGATGGCGAAGCAATCGCCATTCCCGACAGCTGGCAGCCCGATGATGCGACCCCGCCACCCCGGCTGAGGCTGGTCGAAGGCAAGCAGGGCGGGGCGCGCCACACCCGTTCGGCACTGAAGGTTGGCGACCGGGTGCTTGCCCGCACCGAAGAGGCCGGCAATGGCTGGCGTGCTCACCCGATGAAGAAGCTGCCCGCTTCGCATGAATCGATCCTGGGCGTGGTGGAGGTTGATGCTGCCGGGCGTGCCTGGCTGGCGCCGGTCGACAAGCGGATCCGCAATTCGTCGCCCATTTCCGACATTGGGGAGGCAGAGGCCGGTAATCTGGTACTGGCGGAACCGGCCGGGCGCGGTCCGCGTGCCGGGGTGAAAGTGGTCGAACTGCTGGGCGATCCGCTGGCCCCGCGCAGCTACAGCCTGATCGCGATCCACAAATATGGCATTCCGCATCTCTTCACCGAAGATGCGCTGGAAGACGCCAGAGAAGCCGCAGCCCTGCCATTGAGCGAAGATCACCGTGAAGATCTGCGGCATTTGCCGATCGTTGCCATCGATCCCGTCGACGCGCGCGATCATGATGATGCGATCTGGGCCGAACCCGATGGCCAGGGCGGTTTTCGCGCCGTGGTGGCGATTGCCGATGTCAGTTTCTATGTCCGTCCGGGCAGCGCCATCGACCGTGAGGCACGCAAGCGCGGCAATTCGGTCTATTTCCCGGATCGGGTGGTGCCGATGCTGCCCGAACTGTTGAGCGCGGATGTCTGCTCTCTGCGTGCGGACACCGACCGGGCGGCGATGGCCTGCCATCTGACGATTGATGCGCAAGGGCGGGTAACGGGCTGGCGCTTTACCCGCGCTATCGTGCGCATTGCCGAGGTGATCGCCTATGAAAAGGCGCAGGCACGCATCGATGAAGACACGGCAGGTGACAATCTGCGCAACCTCTGGGCCGCGTGGAAGGTGCTGGCTGCCGCGCGCGATGCCCGTGATCCGCTCGATCTGGATCTGCCGGAACGGCGGGTGGTGCTGGATGAGCAGGGGCGCATCGCAGAAATCGCGCTGCGCGAGCGACTTGACGCGCATCGTGTGGTGGAAGACTTCATGATCGCGGCCAATGTCGCGGCGGCAAAGGCGCTGGAAAGCAAAGCCTCGCCCGTGGTCTATCGCGTGCATGAGGCGCCAACCCGCGAAAAGCTGGTCGCGCTGCGGGAGTATTTCGATTCGCTGGGCAAGAAGCTGGCGCTGGGCCAGGTCATTACCCCCAGCCTGTTCAACCGGATGATCAAGGACGTCGCCGATCCGGCTGAAAAGGCGCTGGTTATGGAAGCGGTTCTGCGCAGCCAGACACAGGCATTCTACAGCCCGGCCAATGCCGGCCATTTCGGCCTGTCACTCGGCAGCTATGCCCATTTCACCTCCCCGATCCGGCGCTATTCCGATTTGCTGGTTCATCGCGCGCTGGTGGATGCCTTTGACCTGGAACAGCCGAAGCCCAAGGGCAGGGTGCCCGCAGGCAGCGGACTGTCAGAACTGGATCGGGGTGATCTGTCGCGGGTGACCGATGCGATCAGCCTGACCGAACGGCGCGCGATGGAGGCCGAACGCGACACCATCGACCGCTATGTCGCGGCATGGCTCTCAGCCCGAATCGGCGAAACCTTCCCCACCCGGATCACCGGGGTGCAGAAATTCGGCCTGTTCGCGACGATCGTCGGGCTGGGTGGTGATGGTCTGGTGCCGATTTCGGTGCTGGGCAGCGAATATTTCCGCCATGACGAAGCCGCCCGGGCCCTGATCGGGGAACAGACCGGTACGCGCTTTGCGATCGGCGACATGCTGGATCTGCGACTGGCAGAGGCCAATCCGCTGACCGGGGCGCTGAAGTTTGAACCGGTTGATGCCGATGGCCAGGCGATCGAACCGCGCGGCGCCCGGCCTGACCCACGCCGCAAGAACGGGTTGAAGGGCAAGGCCAAGGTCAAGCATCTGGTCGGCAAGCGCGGCCGGCCGGGGAATATCCGGCACCAGGGCCGCAAGAAATGACGATCAGCTGAGTCGGTCGAGATCCTGATCGGACAATCCGCCCGGTACGATGAACAGCGGGCAGGGCAGGCCGCCGGCATTGGTGGAAAAATGGGTCACCAGCGGGCCCGGATTTCCTTCCGGTGCGGCGGCCAGAACCAGGGCGGCCACTTCGGAGTGGGCCTGCAGATATTCGACGATCACGGTCTTGCCGTCGCCAACTTTCACCGTGATTTGCGGGGCCTGGCCGCTTTCGTTCATCAATTCACCGGCTGCGCTGTTGGCCAGAACCTCTGCCCGGTCACGCGCCTCTTCCTCGATCGTGGCCTGCACGCCGGCAAAGGCATTGAAGGCCTGGCGGGGGACAATGGCCAGCAAATGCACGGTGCCACCGGTCCGGGCGGCCCGGCGCGCGGCAAAGCGGAGAGCGGCATGGGCTTCTTCCGTCTCGTCGATAATGACCAAATAAACGCGCATAAACGGACCCCTATCCCCCGTCGGCGAAATATTGAGCGAAACTTGTCGGTGCGCAAGGTCTTGCCCGCGAAGCGGAATTGCCCTTAGACGGCTGGGCAATACAGCCGGATAGGATAAGACTGCTCACCATGCCTATAGCGATCAAGATGCCCGCCCTGTCCCCGACCATGGAAGAAGGGACACTTGCCAAGTGGTTGGTGAAGGTGGGCGATCAGGTCCGTGCCGGCGACATCATGGCCGAAATCGAAACCGACAAGGCGACGATGGAATTCGAAGCCGTGGATGAAGGCACGATTGCCCATATTGCTGTCGAAGAAGGCACCGAAGGCGTGAAGGTCGGCGCGGTTATCGCGACCCTGGCCGAAGAAGGCGAAGACGCCGCCAGCGTTGCGCCGGCATCTGGCGAAAAGCCGGCGCCTGCTGCGGCCGAAAGCGCCCCCGCTGCTGCCCCGGCGGCACCGGCTGCTGCGCCCGCCGCATCGCCCGCACCCGCATCGGCGCCCGTTTCTTCCGGCGATCGCGTACTGGCATCGCCGCTGGCCAAGCGAATCGCCGCCAACAATGGTGTCGATCTGGCTGGCGTGAAGGGCACGGGCCCCGGCGGCCGCATCGTGAAGGCAGACGTTGAAGGCGCCAAGCCCGGCACCAGCGCACCCGCTGCTACGCCGGCAGCAGCGCCTGCCGCCACCCCGGCGGCTGCCCCTGCACCGGTTCAGGCCCAGGATTTCGGCATTCCGCATCAGGCAGAAAAACTGTCCGGCATGCGCAAGACCATTGCCCGCCGCCTCAGCGAATCGAAGCAGCAGGTTCCGCATATCTATCTGACGGTGGATATCCGCCTCGATGCGCTGCTCAAGCTGCGTTCGCAGCTCAATGGCGCGCTCGAATCGCAGGGCGTGAAGCTGTCGGTCAATGATCTGCTGATCAAGGCGCTGGCCAAGTCGCTGATCGCTGTTCCGGAATGCAATGTGCAGTTCGCCGGTGACCAGTTGCTGAAGTTCAGCCGTGCGGACATTTCGGTTGCCGTGTCGATCCCGTCGGGTCTGATCACGCCGATCGTGAAGGATGCCGGCAGCAAGGCTGTCAGCGCGATCAGCACCGAGATGAAGGATCTGGCTGGCCGCGCCCGCGAAGGGAAGCTGGCCCCCGAAGAATATCAGGGCGGCACTGCCAGCCTGTCCAACATGGGCATGTTCGGCATCAAGCAGTTCGAAGCGATCATCAATCCGCCGCAGGGCATGATCATGGCCATTGGCGCCGGTGAAAAGCGGCCCTTCGTGGTCGATGATTCGCTGCAAATCGCCACGGTGATGAGCGCGACCGGCAGCTTCGACCACCGCGCCATTGATGGTGCCGATGGGGCGCAGCTGATGAAGGCATTCCGTGAATATTGCGAGGCGCCGCTGGGCCTGGTGGCATAAGATGCGCGCCGCGCGCGTTCTGTTGCCGGCCTTCTGTGCGTTGTTTTCGGTTTCGTCGGTTGGTGCCGCGGAACCGGAACTGCTCCCGTTTATCGGGCAGGATGGGCCGGAACTGGATGCGTGCGGCGGTATCGGCAGCGTGTCGGGCCGGGACAGCCGGGGGCGTGAAACCCTGGCCGTGCTGGAACGGCCCGATGAATATGCCCGCAAGAAGGAAGACCTGCCCCCGCGCACCCTGGTGTGGCTTTGCGATGCCAAGGGTGAATGGCAGGGTATCGTTTACCCCAGTGGCAATTTCCAGGAACTGAGCGATTGCCGGGTCAGCAGCCCGGTGGCGCAGCCGCAAGCCTATGGCGGGCCCTGCAAGGCCGGATGGGTTGAAGCGCGCCGCCTGCAGCTGGTGGCCGGCTGATGCCAGGCCCGGAAATCATTGAAGGCCGCGATCCGGCCATCCGCATGACAGCCATGCCCGCCGATACCAACGCCTATGGCGATATCTTCGGTGGCTGGTTGATGAGCGTGATGGACAGCGCGGCAGGCCTGACTGCCGCCCGCCGTGCACGCGGCCGGGCGGTGACCGTGGCGATGGACGGGATGCAGTTCCATCATCCGGTAAAGGTGGGGGACGAGGTTTCCGTTTATACCACCATCGAACATGTGGGCCGGACCAGCATGGTCATCGCTGTCGAGGCATGGCGCCGGCTCAGGCATGAAGAAACGGCGATCAAGGTGACGCAAGCCAAGTTCACCTTTGTCGCGATTGATGAAGAAGGGCGTCCGCGCCCGGTTGACCGTTGAGGAGCAGGCCAAGTGGCTGATAATTACGATGTCATCGTTCTGGGTTCAGGTCCTGGCGGCTATGTCGCTGCCATCCGCGCGGCGCAGCTGGGGCTGAAGACCGCGATTGTCGAACGCGAACTGCTCGGCGGGATCTGCCTCAACTGGGGTTGCATCCCCACCAAGGCCCTGCTGCGTTCGGCGGAAATCTTCCACTACATGCAGCACGCCAAGGATTACGGCCTTGTCGCGAAGGAGATCGAAGCCGATCTCGCCGCGATCGTGAAGCGCAGCCGTGGCGTTTCCAAGCAGCTCAATCAGGGCATCGCGCATCTGATGAAGAAGAACAAGATCACGGTCCATATGGGCACGGGATCGTTCAAGAATGCCAACACGCTGGAAGTGAAGGGTGACAAGGGCACCGAAACCATCAGCGCCAAGCACATCATCGTCGCCACCGGCGCCCGCGCCCGCGACCTTCCCTTTGCCCCGGCAGACGGCAAGCGCGTGTGGACCTATCGCCATGCGATGACCCCGACCGAAAAGCCCAGCAAGCTGCTGGTGATCGGTTCGGGCGCGATCGGCATTGAATTTGCCAGCTTCTACAATGATCTGGGCAGCGATGTGACCGTGGTCGAAATGCTCGACCGGATCGTGCCGGTGGAAGATGCCGATGTTTCGGCCTTCCTCGAAAAATCGCTGACCAAGCAGGGCATGACGATCAAGACCGGCGCCGCCCTGGAAGAACTGAAGGTGACGGACAAGGGCGTCAGCGCAAAGATCAAGGGCAAGGACGGCAAGGTCGAAGCCGGCGAATACAGCCATGTGATCGTTGCGATCGGCATTGTTCCCAACACCGAAAACCTGGGCATCGACAAGCTGGTCGATATGGATCGTGGTTTCATCCAGATTGATCCCTATGGCCGCACCAAGACCAAGGGCCTGTGGGCCATCGGCGACTGTGTGCCGGGTCCGTGGCTGGCGCACAAGGCCAGCCATGAAGGCGTGACCGCCGCCGAAGCGATCGCGCAGGAACTGGGCAACAAGGACGTTCACCCGCATGCGCTGGACCGCAGCTCAATCCCGGGCTGCACCTATTGCCACCCGCAGATCGCCAGCGTCGGCCTGACCGAAGCCAAGGCCAAGGAAGCCGGTTATCAGCTGAAGGTCGGGACATTCCCCTTCATCGGCAATGGCAAGGCCATCGCGCTGGGTGAGGCAGAAGGCTTCATCAAGACGGTGTTCGACGCCAAGACAGGCGAGTTGCTGGGGGCCCATATGATCGGCGCGGAAGTGACCGAACTGATCCAGGGCTACACCGTGGGCAAGACGCTCGAAACCACCGAAGCTGAACTGATGAACACGGTCTTCCCGCATCCGACGCTCAGCGAAATGATGCATGAAAGCGTGCTCGCCGCTTACGGCCGCGCACTGCACATCTGATAATTCCATCACATGGGCGCATTGGATCACAATGCGCCCCCTCTGCCGGAAACTGCCTGAGCCTCAGGGGGTTTCCGGTCTGAGAGGTTTGCGATGGAACATGAAATCGAAGAATATCTGATCGAGACTGATGAAGGCACACCATGCCTCAGTCATCGGCCTGGCTGGATCCTCGAACTGCATCAGCTGCAGCCGGAGGATCCGCCCACCCGCCAGGATGGCGTAAGCCAGCAGTAATCTGGCCGGATTTGCTAGCGGCGCTGAACCTGATTTCCGGCGCCTTCAACCGACAGGGCAGGGCGCGCATCGCCCGGCATCGACCAATTGACCCGGTTGCTTGCACCTTCCACCCGAACCCGCGCCCCGGGGGCCAGATCAATGGTGATGGTGTTTCCCGCGCCTTCAACCGTTAGCCCGGAACAGGCGCCGGTGATGGTAAGGGTATTGCTCGCGCCTTCGACATGAACTGGTCCGCCATTGCAATCCACGCGATTGTCCGTCTGACCGGCGCCCTCGATATGCACGCCTTGGGCGAGGGCGGTTGCAGGCAGGCCAGCGGCGACAATCAGGACAAGCGCCGCACCTGAAAAACTGCGAATATCTGCCATGGTCCGAATCTCTCCTGCAATGATCATTGTTTTGCGAGGATCGTTCTGAATGCGGCTTTCATGCCTGCAACAGCGCCTTGCGGCGATTTGGGAGGTGGTTGCGATAAAGTGCAGAAACTCGCGTATAAAGTGGGCTATTCAGGAAGAGCGCACGGCCAGATCAGTTCCGAAGCGGCCTTCCCATGATCCGATCACGGATGGCCTTTTTCTTTGGAAACCGAAAGTGGATCGGAAATCCCGTTGCGGGCGCGGAGGCGACAGCAGATAATGCCCCATGCCATTCAGAGCCGCCCTTCCCGCCACCACACTGCTTGTTCTGGCTACGGTACCGGCAAGCTCTGCCAGCGGTGACCTGTTCCCGCCCGCCGTGCTGGAAGCTGGCGGGCATTCGCGGCTGGCGACGCCAGACGAACCAGCTTTGTGGCCCGCAGATGCCCTGCAAGGTTACAAACAGCGTTATCGCCTTTGGATGGGCGGGTACCGGATCAACGCTGACATCAGCATTCGCATTGATGTTGATATGAACGGGCAGGCATGGGCTTTTGTAAAAAGAGGGCGGGGGCGCGTCGCCATCCCAGACGACCCGATCATGCGATACGGCCCCATCGTGGTTGATCAAGATGATCTGTCAGACCTGGAACAGCGGATACGCGCGGCGGGTTTGTGGAGGACGTTTCCGCAATTCTACGTTCGCGACCAAACGGATGGCAGCATTTGCGCGCATGATGAGGACGTAATCCTGGAACGGTTGGATTCCGAAGGCTACCGGTACGCCCAGGGGCAACTTTATTGCACCTTGGGGCGATCCCAAAGAGCGGTAGTGGAGAAGATCCTGGCGATCGCACAACTGGATGTGTCTATCAGAGGCGTTCGCTAACGGGCTGGCCGGTTTGGCGAGCCTTGGGACGTTACGGGAGCTGGGTTGGCAATGCCATCTAACCCCGGCACCCACGTCATCATAGTGTGGTTCCTAGTGTGCTACACCATCGCCGTAGAGGTCGTTTGCCACGCCCCGGGTGGTGAAGGCCAATGTTCAATTAGGTATACTGCCCTGTAACTCTCCTTATGATGTCGTGGCAGTTGTCGCTGCCCTCCGTCGCGGGGAAGCGGATGGGGCATGGAGAGGCGCATATGCTCGCTGATAACCCCAGTAAGTGACCGCATAGGATTGCGCGGAACTTGCTTACCGTCGTTGCTGTGCATTCCCAAAAATGCGCTCGCGCAGATTCGCGAAATCAAGATGGTGTTCGGCAGCGCTTCATAAAATCATTCCAGAGGGCGCGAGCAGGAGCATCCATCGCAACCGCCATCGTGTAGCCCGTGGTAAACAGCGACATCATTTCACTGTCACCTACTGCCTTCAATTGCTCGTCGTTTTTGGGCAGACGTATTGTCAGATCCCAACCTCCGGCAGGATTTTTTGTCGCTACAGCAGGGTAAAACTCGGGATCACCTTGTCCGCTGAATAACGCCATAATCGCTGCACCTTCGGGCATGACCGCATCGGGGCCATCTTCAATTGGTTTACCAGCTTTCAAATCGAGCAGTTTGGTAACTCCCGTTTCGGTTACAATCACATCGTTCGCGGTGCACTCAAACCGATAAGACACACTTTCCCCTGAAGCAAAGGTCAGCACCTCTCCGCGACCTTGTTCCGCAGGTTGAAGGAGCCAGCCATTCGCCTTTGCTTCTCCAGAAACGACTAACATCGCTGCGAATGCAATAGCGGCTGTGGGTGACATTGGCGTGTTCCTTACTCGATCTCAGGTGCAATATTGTATTGCCGAACAGGGATTGGCGGAAGCGGTGGGAGCCTTCAAATGGGTGCGATGATGTTGATTTATTAACATTATCGAAAAGCCAATTTTTCCTGATGCCCCCAAGGATGCCCCCAAGGATGCCCCCACTTGAAACGAGGTTCTCCAGCCAGCCTGCCCGAGAGTTGGACATCATCATGAGGCATTCTTTCATTCTATAATTGGCACTGGGGGCGTTGGCTATCGGGAAGGCTTCAGGGTTGAGCTGAGCCGCCTTGAACAAGCTG